>Ga0210391_10000068_pt1 | contig 119332 bp, 102 predicted proteins | sample IncBWC12OmetaG_FD_160573 | JGI IMG/M metagenome (GOLD analysis project Ga0210391, IMG submission 160573) | Forest soil microbial communities from Barre Woods Harvard Forest LTER site, Petersham, Massachusetts, United States - Inc-BW-C-12-O ...
CAGCGCGACTGGTATATCGCGCAGCGCGACGGTCACGAGATCGGCCTGACGTTCCTCGATATCGATGATCTGGGCACCTACAACGACATTTTTGACAAGGCTGCGGGCGATGCCTGCATCCGTCGGGTCGCGCGGGTGATCACCGCCTCGTACCGGCGCAGCGGCGATCTGATCGGTCGCTGGAACGGTGGCACCTTCGCCGTACTCACGCAGGCAACCTCCTCGACCGCCGCGGATGAGTACGCCCGCGTGGTGCTGCAACGGGTGCGTGACCTTTTGATCCATCACCCCAGGGCCACCGCCAGTGGCCGCTATGTGACGTTGAGCGCCGGCGCCTGCACGCTCGTGCCGCCACAGGAGCTGTCGCTGCCGGCATTCATCGGCGCGTGCACCGCCGCCTTGCAGCGCGCCAAGGGGCAGGGCAAGAATAAATCCTGCGCACCCGAGGCCAGTGACTTCGCGCAGTCCGGTGAAACCAATGTCCCACCCAAGGCCGCCGGCTCCGCGAGCTGAAGCGTCAGGCTACCGTCCGGCGCGTCGGGCGCCCTGGGCGGGTACCACCAGCGCGATGACGCCGAAGGCCGGCGCGTCAAAGTAATTGCGCTCGTAGAACTTCACCCGGTGGATGTCGTTCAGGACGAACGTCGTGGGCGCAGCCGCGGCCAACCCCGCCGGCGGATTGGCGATCGTCAGGTTCAGCGCGAGCCCCAGATGCAGGAACTGGCCGCGCTGCAGCGTCACGGTGCCCGTCAGCAGCGGGTTGTCGAAGCCCAGCTGCTGCACGCTCATGCTCTCATGCGTGCCCCAGGCACTGGCCGTCTGCGCCCAGGCAACGTGCGCGACGGGAACATAACTGCCACTGGCTTTGATGCGGCTCTCAAGGTCGTTGAGCTGGAATTCGGCCGGTGTCAGCGCGCGCACAAAACGGCCGCCGGAGGTCGGGACTGCGGGCTCGTTGACGGCGGTGCTGGTTTCGCCATCCGCGGCGCTCGGCGCCGCCGGTGCCTGCGCGGCCTCGGCACTCCAGTTCTCGGGTGAACCCAAGGTGGAGTTGGTGCGAAAGACGATGACCTCGATATTGTAGACACCGGGCGTCGCGGGCGCCGCCGCGGCGGCCGGATGCGGTTCCGGCGCGGCGGCCACGCCGGGTGCGGGCACGGCTTGCTGCGCCATGCTCGTCGCCCACAGCTGGCACCCCAGCACCGATACTGCCAGGAAGAAGGCGCGTGCTTTCATGGCTGAATCGTATCACGCACCGCGGCCACCGAAGCGCTGCAGCAGCTCGGCGGCATAGTCGAAGCGCTTCTCGATTGCGCCAAGCTGTGCGGTGACCCGCAGTTTCAGCGAACCCTCCAGGCGCAGCTCCCGCGGGGATTTCTGGATCAGACGGATGATGACGGCCGGGTCCAGGGCATTCTTTTCTTCGAAGAGTACATAGCCTCCCGCGGTGCCCAGGTCCAGACGGCGCACGCCCAGTTCCCGGGCGCGCAGTTTCAGGCGTGCCACCTTGAGCAGATTGGCGCCAGAGGGCGGCAGCTCGCCGAAGCGGTCGACGAGTTCGGCGGTGAGTTCTTCGAGTCCGGCGGCGTCCGCTGCGGCAATCCGCTTGTACAGCCCCAGCCGCACGTGGACGTCGGCGACATAGTCGTCGGGCAGGAACGCGGGGACGTGCAATTCGACTTCGGTGGCGGCGGCCAGCGGCTTGTCGAGTGCCGGCTCACGCCCCGCCTTGAGCGCCTCGACGGCGCGCTCGAGCATGTCCAGGAACATGGCCAGGCCCACTTCGCTCAACTCACCGCTCTGGGATTCGCCCAGCAGTTCCCCGGCGCCGCGGATCTCCAGATCGTGGGTGGCCAGCACAAAACCCGCGCCCAGATTCTCCAGCGACTCGATGGCCTCGAGGCGCTTGACGGCGTCGGCCGTGAGCTGTTTGCGCGGCGGTACGATCAGGTAGGCGTAGGCGCGGTGATGCGAGCGGCCGACCCGACCGCGCAGCTGGTGCAGCTGCGCAAGCCCGAAGCGGTCCGCGCGGTTGATCATGATGGTGTTGGCGGTCGGCACGTCGATGCCGCTTTCAATGATGGTCGTGCACAGCAGGATGTTGAAGCGCCGATGATAGAAGTCGACCATCAGCTGTTCCAGATCGCGCTCGCGCATCTGCCCATGACCAATGCGCAGATCGGCCTGCGGCACCAGTTCTCGCAGGCTCGCCGCGACCTTCTCGATGTCGCGGATTTCGTTGTGGACGAAGTACACCTGGCCACCGCGGCGCAGCTCGCGCATCACGGCTTCGCGAATGGTGGCATCGTGCCACTCGCTGACGAAGGTCTTGATGGTCAGTCGCCCCGGTGGCGGTGTCGTGATCAACGACAGGTCGCGCAGTCCGCCGAGCGCCATATTGAGCGTGCGCGGAATCGGTGTCGCCGTGAGCGTCAGCACGTGCACTTCGGCGCGCAGGGCTTTCAGCTTCTCCTTGTCGCGCACCCCGAAGCGGTGCTCTTCATCAATGATGATGAGGCCCAGTTCCCGGAAGCGCACGTTCGCATGCAGCAGCCGGTGGGTCGCGATGACGATGTCGACCGTACCCTGCTCTATGCCCTGGATGACGGCGTCGCTCTCCTTGGCGGTGCGAAAGCGCGACAGCGCCTCGATGCGCACCGGCCAGTCGGCGAAGCGATCACGGAAATTGCCGAGGTGCTGCTGCGCGAGCAGCGTCGTCGGCACCAGCACCACGACCTGGCGGCCGGCCTGCACGGCGGCGAACGCGGCGCGCATCGCCACTTCGGTCTTGCCGAAGCCCACATCGCCGCAGACGATGCGGTCCATGGCCTGGGTCTTGGCCAGATCCTCGAGCACCCGGGCGATGGCATCGGCCTGGTCTTCGGTCTCCTCGAACGGAAAGGCATTGGCGAAGGCCCGGTATTCCAGTTCGCGCAGCGGCAGGCTCGCGGCATGCTGGGCGCGCCGGCGCGCATACAGGTCGAGCAGCTCTGCGGCAATGTCGCGGACCTGCTCGGCGGCACGCTTCTTCGCCTTCGCCCACTGTTCGGTTCCGAGCTTGTGCAGCGGGGCATTCTCGGCCGCGCTGCCGGTGTAGCGACTGATCAGGTGCAGGGCGTGCACCGGCACATAGATGCGGTCCCCGCCCTGGTACTCGAGCACCAGGAACTCACCCGGCGTGCCGCCCACCTCCATCCCCATGAGGCCGACATAGCGGCCGACGCCGTACTCCTCGTGCACCACCGGCGAGCCCGGATTCAGATCCGTCAGGTCGCGCAGAATGGCCGCCGGATCCGAGGCCGAGCGCCGCCGCCGCCGCTCCTGACTGGCGCGCGCGCCAAACAGCTGTGCCTCGGAGAGCACCGCCACGCGCGGCGACAGCAGTTGCAGGCCGCGGATATCCGGCGCCACGGTCAGCGCGAGGCGCGCGGCGCCGTCGCGGAAGATGGCCCAGTCCGGCACCGCCGTGACGCTCTCGGTATGTGGCCGCAGCATGTCCTGCAGTACTTCGCGGCGGCCCGGTGAATCGGCCGTGATCAGCACGCGGCCATCGAACCCACTGAGGAAATCGGCCAGCGGGGCGAGCGGCTCTGCGGCGCGCGCATCGATGCGCAGCTCCGGCGGCATCGCGGTCGGATAATTGACTGCCGTGTCATCCGGATGCAGTTCCAGATCCGCCTTGAAGCCATCCAGGCTGATGGTGGTCCGGGGCTCGGCGCCCTGCGCCAGCTCCTGCGGCGTCAGAAACAGTTCATGCGGCGCCAGGATCGGCCGCTCGATGTCGTGGCGCCGCTCCTCGTAGCGGTTTTCGATGTCGGTCCACAGCTGCTGCAGTGCCTGACCCGCGCCGCTGTCATTGACGATCACGGCATCGCGCGGCAGGTAATCGAACAGCGACGCGGTCGCCTCGAAGAACAGCGGCAGGTAGAACTCGACGCCGGGTGGGGCGAGACCCTCGCTCACTCCCCGGTAGATACTCGACAGCGTCGGATCCCCCTCGAAGCGGGATCGGTAGCGACGGCGGAAGCCTTTGACGCTTTCCGGATCGAGCGGCACTTCGCGGGCGGGCAGCATGCGCACGCTCCGGACCGCATCCAGCGAGCGCTGCGTGTCCGGGTCGAAGCGGCGAATGGCCTCGATCTCGGTGCCGAACAGGTCGATGCGCAGCGGTGTCTCCGCACCCATGGGAAAGACATCGAGCAAGGAGCCGCGCACGGCGAACTCGCCGGGTGCGGTGACCTGGCCGACACTCGCATAGCCGGCGTCCGCCAGGCGCTGGCGAAAGGGCTCGACGCTCAGCGTCTGCCCCACCGCCAGGTCAAACGCGCGCCCACGCACGAAGGCCACCGGGGGCAGGCGCTGCAACAGCGTGTCGGCCGCCAGAATCAGACAGCCGCCGCGCGCCTCCGGCAGCTCAAACAGGGTCTGCAGCCGCCGCGAGGTGATGTCGGGATGCGGGGAGAACAGGTCGTAGGCAGGATTTCCCAGTCCGGCAGCGGCATGAGCGCCTGGCCGGCACGCTTGCCGCCCTGGAAGAAGGCGATTTCGGCGGCCAGCCGCTCCATTTCGCGGGCATCCGCGGTCACCACCACGTACAGCCGCGAGTCGTTGTGCATGCATTCCGCGAGGGCCAAAGCGGTAGCGCTGCCGTGCAGCTGGTGCCAGTGCACATGGCGCCGGACGCTGTTGGGTCGCAGGGGGTTAAGAAGCGGTGTCATCGTAAGGCCATGGCGCGCAGCGCAGGACGCGGCAGCTTACCGGGCGCCGCCGCGTATACAAGGCCTTGGAGGGGCGCGGCCGGAACCGGTCAGCTTTCGGTTACCACCGAATCGATGACCCGGTCACCCTCGAAAAACACTGAAAAGGTGGGGTAGTCCCAGCGCGTGATGGGCGGTTTGCCCACCGTCGGATGCTTTTCGGCCGGGGCACCGAACTGCTTTTCGACGGTTTTCATCAGCGCGCCGCGGGCCGGCTGCGGGGTGGCGGAGGGCATGACCGCGACCTTGCCGTCGTCCACCACCAGTGCGGCGTGGGCCGGCGCGCTCGGCGCAAGGCCAGCCGCGCCCAGGCACAGCAGGGAAACCAGGACGTGGGTTTTCATGGCAAAAGCTCCCTTCTCACGGCCGGAACTATAGCACCGGCCGCAATCTGTCAAAGCTGGGCGCGACGCGGGCGGCCCGAATTTGTGACACAGGTCCAGGCTGCACCGGATAGGCGCACGTCTGTGGTTAAATGCCCGGCGTGTTTCACCCCTTTGCGCCCTACGTGGGGCTGCGCTACGTGCGCGCCCGCACCCACAAATTCTTTGTGTCCTTTATCACCTGGGTGTCATTGCTCGGTGTGGGGCTCGGGGTGGCCGCACTGATCGTCATCCTCTCCGTCATGAACGGTTTCGAGGCTGACCTGCGCGGTCAGCTGCTGACGTTGAGTGCCCATGCCCGGGTGGTCCCGGCACCCGGCGCCCGCGCGCCCGATCAGGCCGCGTGGGATGCCATCGCCGCCACCTTGCGCGCCCAGCCGGGCGTGACGGGCGCGGCGCCCTACGTGGAGGTACAAGCCCTGGCGATGCATCAGCCGGACATGCTGCCGGTGGTGCTGCGCGGCATCGACCCGGCACGCGAAAGTACGGTCAGTGACATCGCCAAGGTGCTGCGGGACGGCAGCCTCCAGGATCTGCGCGGCGGCGATGATCACGTGCTGATCGGCGATGTCATCACCCGGCAGCTCGGCAGCGCCCGGGGCAGCACCTTGACGCTGCTGATTCCCACGGTCGCCGCGGACGGCACGCCGACGCCGAAACTTCGCGAGGTGACCGTCGCGGGTGCCTTCGATGCCGGCGTCGAGGAGCAGGACGGCGCGCTGCTGCTGGCGAACATAGCCGATGTGCGCGCCATGGGCGCGGCCGCCAGTGACATGGGTCTGAGGCTGCGCTACGCGAACGCGCTGAACGCGCCCGCCATGAGCGTCGCGCTGCGCCCGCTCTTGCCCGCGAATCTGCAGATCATCGACTGGACCGTCGACAACGCCAGTTACTTTCGCGCCATCCGTGTGGAAAAAACCATGATGTCGCTGATCCTGCTGCTGATCGTGGCAGTCGCGGCGTTCAACATCGTGGCCATGCTGGTCATGACCGTCACTGACAAGCGCAACGACATCGCCATTCTGCGCACGCTCGGCGCCTCGCCGCGCACCATCATGGGTGTATTCATGACCCAGGGCCTGGTCATCGGCTGGGTGGGAGTGGCGGTAGGGGTGACGCTGGGGGTGCTGCTCACGGTCAACATGGATCACGTGGAGCCGTTCCTCGAGCGCACGCTCGGCTTTCATCTGTTTGATCCGGAAGTCTACGCGGTGACGACCATCCCGACCGATCTGCACGGCGGCAATGTGCTGTGGATTGCGGTGGCCGCATTGATCCTGACGCTGCTGGCGACGGTATATCCGGCGCTGCGCGCCTCGCGCGTCTCGCCGGCGGAGGCGCTGCGCTATGAGTAAGGCAGCGGCGCGATGATCGACGCCTATGAGTGGCTGATCGGCACGCGCTACCTGGGCGGGGCACGCCGGGGATTCATTTCCTTCGTCGCGATCATGTCCGTGCTGGGGCTGGTGCTGGGCGTCGCCGTGCTCATCGTGGTGCTGTCGGTGATGAATGGTTTTGAGCGCGAACTGCGCAGCCGCATCCTCAGTGTCACGGCGCACGCGACCATCACCGGTTTGCAGGGCAGCTTTGCGGATTGGCCGGCGGCGCGCGCGCAGGTGTTGCACGACCCTGAGGTGCTGGCGGCGGTGCCGTTCATCGAGGCGCAGGCCATGCTGGCCCATGGGCAGCATGTCGTCGGCGCGCAGATCCGCGGCGTCGCCCCGGAGCTGGAACGCTCGGCGACCGGGCTGGCACAGAAGTTTACCCACGGCAACATCGACCAGCTCGTGCCCGGCGGCTACCACCTCGTGCTCGGCTCGGCGCTGGCCGCGGCGTTGGATGCGAAGGTCGGCGACTCGGTGATCCTGATCGCACCGGAAGCCACGGTCACTCCCATGGGACCGCAGCCGGTCGTGCGGCGCTTCACCGTCACCGGCATTTTCAGCTCCGGCATGTATGAATACGACCGGGTTCTGGCACTGGTGGAGCTGCACGATGCGGCGCGCGTCTATCGCATGGGCGACACCGTGACCGGCCTGCGGTTGGCGATCCGGGATCCGTGGCAGGCGCCGAGCGTCGTACATCATGTGGCGCTGAATATATTGCAGGCCCCGGGCGCCGCGCCCAGCTACTACGTCACCGACTGGACCCGCAGCCATGAGAATTTCTTTCGCAACATCACGGTCATGAAGTCGATATTGTTCGTGATCCTGCTCATGATCGTGGGCGTCGCCGCGTTCAACATCATTGCGACGCTGATCATGATCGTCAAAGAGAAGCGCTCGGATATCGCGATCCTGCGCACTCTCGGCGCCGGGCCCGTGAACATGCTGACCACCTTCGCCATCCAGGGCGTGCTGATCGGACTGACGGGAACCGTGCTGGGCGCGGCGCTGGGGGTGCTGGTGTCGCATTATCTGGAGAGTTGGGTGCACGTTCTCGAACACCTGCTCGGCACGCATTTTCTGGATGCCAGTGTGTACAACATGAGTGATCTGCCCGCCTATGTCGAAATCACCGACGTGCTGAGGGTCTGCGCCGTGGCATTCGCGCTGTGTGTTCTGGCGACGCTATATCCGGCCTGGCGAGCCTCGCGCACCGCGCCCGCGGAGGCCTTGCGTCATGACTGAAGCGGCATTGCAGGCGATCGACATTTGCAAGAATTTCCGGCAGGGGCCTGAGTTGCTCGAGGTGCTGACTGGCGCGAGCCTGCACATCGCACCGGGCGAACGGCTCGCCATTGTCGGCGCCTCGGGGTCCGGCAAGACCACCCTGCTGCAGATCCTGGGCGGGCTCGACAGGCCCACGTCGGGCCGGGTGCTGGTGGCGGGCCGCGACATTCATCAGATGGGCGAGCGCGAGCGCGGTCTGCTGCGCAACCGCTCGCTGGGCTTCGTCTATCAGTTCCACCATCTGCTGCCCGAATTCTCCGCCCTGGAAAATGTGGCCATGCCGCTGCTGGTGCGCCGGACCGCCATCGCCGAGGCGCGCCGCCGGGCGCGCGAGATCCTGGAAAGGGTGGGGCTGGGCCAGCGTCTCACCCACCGTCCGCACCAGCTCTCGGGCGGTGAGCGCCAGCGCGCTGCGGTGGCGCGCGCGCTGGTCACGCAGCCCGCCGTGGTGCTGGCGGATGAGCCCACCGGCAATCTCGATGGAGTCAATGCCGCACAGGTATTTGCCCTGATGCTGGAACTGAACCGCGAACGACAGACCAGTCTGGTGGTCGTGACCCACGATCAGCGGCTCGCGGCCCGCATGGACCGGATTCTCACCATCGAGGGCGGCGTACTGCGCGAGACGCCCCGGCCGGCCGACTAAAGCGCGGGCGAGCGCTGACAGTGCCGGATGCTGCGCCGGTGCAGCACCTGCCGGCGCCAGATGAATTCCAGCCCGAGCCAGCCGGCAATGCCGCACACCAGGGCGCACACCAGGCAACCGATCAGGAACGGCTGCCACATGGGCCCCAGGCCGTGTTCCAGCCAATGCCAGCTGAGGCGGAAGCCGAATCGGCGCACCGGAGCGCCGCTGACGGCCGCGCCGACCCGGTAGGCGACGTAGTAGATCGGCACCATGGTGAAGGGATTCACGAGCAGCGTCGTGGCGATGATCGTCGGCAGATTGATCCGCCAGGTGACGGCCACCACGGCGGCGAGCGGCAGGTGCACGGGCAGCGGCATGAAGCAGATCGCCAGTCCTGCCCCGAATCCGGCCGTGACGCCGCGCCGATGCAGGGTCCACAGCTTCGGGTCTGAGATGCGCGGCCCAAATACCCGCAGCGGCCACTGCTCGAGGAGCGTGGCCGGGTGGGGCATGAACTTCTTGAGCCATCTACGGGGCATGCGGTCGCGACTCTAGCAGAGCCGCCTTGAGCCGGGGGACCGCTCCGGTATGATGTGACGCCGTACTTGGTTTTGCCGGGCGAGGGATGCAATCGGATGTGGGAAATCGTACGGGCCGGTGGCCCGTTCATGTGGCCGATCGTCCTGTGCTCGGTGGGGGCAGCGGCAATCATTCTCGAGCGTCTGTGGACGCTGCAGGAGAGCCGAGTGCTGCCGCGGGACCTCGTGCGGCGCGTGCGCCAGCTGGTGGAGGCCGATCAGGTCACTGACAAGGTGATCGCAGCCCTGGAGCAGAACTCGCCCTTGGGCCGGGTGCTGGCCGCCGGGCTCGCCAGCCGGCACCGTGGCCGCGAAATCATGATGGAACGGCTGGAAGATGCCGGCCGTCACGTGGTGCACGACCTGGAGCGCTTCCTCAACACCCTGGGCACGATTGCCAGCACTTCACCGCTGCTCGGTCTGCTGGGCACCGTGACCGGCATCATCAAGTCGTTCAACGCGCTGCAGGCGGGCGCGGCGGGTGATCCGCGCATGCTCTCAGGCGGCATCGCCGAGGCCCTGATCGCCACCGCAGCCGGCTTGTGCGTTGCCATCCCGGCGCTCATCGCCTACCGCTACCTGCGCGGGCGGGTCGAGAGTTTCGTGGTGGAAATGGAGAAGGACGCCATTCGCTTGGCCGACGTGGTCGAAAGCGCCGGCCGGGAACGCGGTGGCCAGGATCGGCCCGGCCATGAGCGCCCGGCGCACGAGCTGCAGGGCAGGCCCGTGGCGGTGACGGGGACCGGTGCCCGGTGAACCTGCGACCGCGACGTGTCGAGGACCCGGAGATCAACCTGGTCTCGCTGATCGACGTCGTCCTCATGATGGTGGTGTTCTTCATGCTCTCGAGCTCTCTGGTGGACGAGGGGCGTATTCACGTGCACCTGCCGCAGGCGCGCGACCTGCCCACCGGCAAGCCGCCGGCGGAGCCCCTGGTGGTGTCGGTCACGCAGCAGGGCGGCTATCTCGTCAACGGCCACGAACTCATCAATTCGAGCCCGGACACCTTGCGTGCCGCGCTGCTCAAGGAGACCGGCACCGATCGCAGCATGCGGGTCACGCTGCGCGCCGACGCGCGCACCACGCATCAGTCCGTGATCACCGCCATGGATGTGCTGGGCCGGCTTGGTTTCACGGAAATGAACATCGCCACGGTGCGCCAGGATGTGGCGCCCGCAGCAGACGCGAAATGACACCGGCCACGGGGCTGGCATGAGCAGCCCGGAAACGACCAGCCCGATCAAGACCTATCTGCGGCTGCTGCGCTACGTCAAGCCGTATCGCGGCGCCTTCGCGCTCGGGATGTTCGGCGGGCTGGTCTACGCGGCCGCCATGGCAAGTTTTGCGCTGTTCGCCAAGCTGTTCACCAGTAGTACGCTCGAGCACGCCGATCCCCGCAGCATCATCTGGCTGCCGCTTGCGCTGGTGGGCGTGCTGTTCGTGCGCAGCATGGGCGACTTCACCCAGACTTACTTCACCGGCTATGTATCGCGACGCGTGGTCGCGAACCTGCGCCAGCAAGTTTTCGATACCGTCAACCGGCTACCCATCAGCTATTTTGACCGCAACGCCAGCGGCAACCTGCTCTCGCGCCTGACCTACAACGTGGAGCTGGTCGCCTCCACCACCACCGATTCGCTGGTCATGCTGGTGCGCGCGTTGCTGCAGCTGTGCCTGACGTTGGGGATTGCGATGTCCCTGAACCTGCGGCTCACGGTCATGGCGCTGGTGATGGCGCCGCTGATCGGTTGGCTGGTATCGCGTATCAACCGCTATTTCCGGCGCTATTCGCGCCGCATCCAGGATTCGATGGGCGATGTCACGCGCGTGGCCAAGGAGAGCTTCGAGGCGCCGCGGCTGATCAAGATCTACAACGCCGAAGCGCACCTGGGGCGCCAGTTCGGCGCGGTCAATGAGCGCAACCGACACTCCAACATGCGCCTGATCCTGACCAAGGGCCTGTCCAACCCGATCATTCAGACCATCAGTTCCATCGGCATGGCATTTGTCTTGGCGCTCGCCATTTCGGATGCCGTCCACGGCCGCATGACGATGCCCGCTCTGATGGGCTTCATCGTGGCGCTCGCCCAGGTTTCCCAGCCGCTGCAGCAGTTCATCGGCGTCACGGGCAATCTGCAGCAGGGCATCGCCGCGGCACAGAATCTGTTCGACCTGATCGATGAACCGCACGAGCCGCAGACCGGCGGCGTGGCGGTCGAGCGGGTGCGCGGTGATGTGCGTTTCGACAACGTCTCGTTCTCGTACGAACGCGGCAAGGGTGCGGCGCTCAATGGGCTCGACCTCGAAGTGCCGGCGGGCCAGCAGATTGCCATCGTGGGCCGCTCGGGCAGCGGCAAATCGACGCTGGTGAGTCTGCTGCCGCGCTTCCACGACGTCCTTGAAGGTGTCGTGCGGATCGACGGCCGGGATGTCCGCGAGTACACGCTGCACAGTCTGCGTGAGCAGATCGCGGCGGTGAGCCAGGAAGTCGTGCTGTTCGATGACACCATCCGCAACAACATCGCCTTTGGCCGCACGACGGATCCCGCGGCGGTGGAGCGGGCCGCCGAGGCGGCGCATGTCATGGAATTCGCCGCGGGCCTGCCCCTGGGACTTGACACCATGGTGGGCGATCGCGGTGTGCTCCTCTCCGGTGGCCAGCGCCAGCGCATCTCGATCGCGCGCGCTTTGCTGAAGGATGCGCCCATCCTCATCCTCGATGAGGCCACCTCTGCCCTGGATACGGAAGCCGAGCGCCATATCCAGGCGGCGCTGGCGCAGCTGGTGCGCAATCGCACGACGTTTGTGATCGCGCACCGCCTGTCGACGGTGGAGCAGGCCGATCGCATCATCGTGCTCGACGCGGGCCGCATCGCCGAAAGCGGCACGCATGCCGAGTTGCTGGCGCACGCGGGCCTGTACGCGCAGCTGCATGCCCTGCAGTTCAAGAGCTGAAGGCGAAACGGACATGTCGGTACAGGGCCGTCTGAACCGGATCTGGTATGACGGGGCAGCCGGTGAGGCGCTGCTGGCGCCGTTGTCGTGGTTGTATGGCCGGCTCGCGTCCGCACGGCGGCGCAGCCCCATCCGGGTGTCGCGCCCGGTTATCGTCGTCGGCAATCTGTCCGTCGGGGGCACCGGTAAGACCCCGGTGGTCGCGTGGCTCGCCTGGCAGTTAGGGTCGTTGGGTAAGAAAGTCGGCATCGCCTCGCGGGGCTACGGCGCATCGGCCCGCGGTTCGCGGCAGGTTGATCCAGGCACGAGCTGGCAGACCGTCGGCGATGAGCCGGTGCTGTTGCAGCGGCGCACCGGTGTTCCGGTCGTGGTCGACGCGGATCGGGTCGCCGCGGCGCGGCGCCTGATTGAACTGGAATGTGATGTCATCGTCTGCGACGACGGCTTGCAGCATCTGCGCCTGGCGCGCGACTTTGAACTGGTCGTCGTCGATGGCGCACGGGGCCTGGGCAACGGGCGGCTGCTGCCGGCGGGTCCGCTGCGCGAAGCACCGACACGATTGAGTTCGGTGGATGCGCTGGTGATCAACGGCGAGCCACGATCCGGACTCATCGACACGCTGGCCGCCCTGGGCGCGCCGCCACCGCTCTTCATGCGCATGGTGCCTTCGGCCCTCGAACCGGTGCGCGGCACCGGCGGGCAGCAGACCCTGGCCGAGGAGATCGCGGCCCTGCGCAGCGCGGGAGGCGCTGGCGTGGGACTGTGGGGACATCGCCTCGAGGACCTGGGCGGCGTGCGCGTGCACGCGGTGGCCGGCATCGGCAATCCGCGACGCTTCTTCGAGCTTCTGAAGTCCTTTGGCTTAAGCATAGTGACGCATACCTTCGCGGATCATCACGCCTTTACGGCGCGGGATCTGGACCTGCCGGGAAACGCGCCGATCCTGATGACGGAGAAGGATGCGGTGCGCTGTGCGGCTTTCGCCAGTGATCGGCTGGCCTGTGTGCCAGTCACGGCGCAGTTTTCGCCCGAGGATGCGCAGAACCTGCTGGTCGAGGTCAACGCGCGCTGCGTGTAAAGTGTCACCCATGGATACCAAACTGCTAGACATCATGGCCTGCCCGGTCTGCAAGGGCCCGGTGCAGTACCGCAGGAGCGAACAGGTGCTGGTGTGCCGCCTGGACCGCCTGAGCTATCCCATCCGCGACGGCGTCCCGGTCATGCTCGAGGAAGAAGCCCGGCTGCTCAACGCCGACGATCCATTGCTGGAGCGCTAGCGGCGGTGTTCCGCGTCGTCATCCCCGCGCGGTTTGATTCAGCTCGCCTGCCCGGCAAGGTGCTGCTGATGATCAGCGGCCGGCCGATGCTGCACTGGGTGTGCGATCGCGCCCGTGCTTCGGGCGCAGCCCAGGTGGTGGTCGCGACCGATGATGAACGGATCAAGGCCGCCGCGGCGCAGATCGGGGTGGATTGCGTGATGACCGCGTCGAGCCATGTTTCCGGAACCGACCGGATCGCTGCAGCGGCGCGGCACCTGGGTTGGGCACCCACCGATATCGTGGTCAATCTGCAGGCTGACGAGCCGCTGATGCCACCGGCGCTGCTCGGCCAGGTGGCGCGGCTGCTGCAGGACCATGCGGACGCCGACATCGCCACTTTGGCGGCGCCGGTGACATCGTTGGCCGAGTTCGTCGATCCGAACGCCGTCAAGGTGGTCCTCGCCGCGGACGGGCGGGCACTGTTTTTTTCCCGCGCTCCCATACCCTGGGATCGCGATGGCGCCGTCGCGGACGCACCGGGTCCCGACAGCTATCAGCGCGCGCTGCGCCACATCGGTCTGTACGCCTACCGGGTGCGCTCGTTGAGCCGGCTTTCGCAGCTGTCGCCGACAGTGCTGGAGGAAAGCGAAAAACTCGAGCAGCTGCGTGCGCTCGAGCACGGGCTGCAGATCCGAGTGGCCATCGCAGCGATGCGGCCCGGCGTCGATGTGAATACGCCGGCCGATCTGGCCCGGATCCGGGAATTACTCGAGGGCAAGTCGTGAGTCATCGCGGCATGAGCCTGGCGGCGGCGCTGCTCGCGGCGACCCTGCTGGGGCGGCCGGCGCATGCACAATCGGCTCCTGCCCACGCCGCGCTCAACATTGCGCAACTCGAACAGCAGGCCACGCAACTGGCGGACCTGGAAGCCATCAAGCGCCTGCAGCGCGCCTATGGCTACTATCTCGATCGTTCCGATTGGGACAACATCGTTGATCTGCTGACGGACGATGCGACGCTCGAGTATGGGCCGGCCGGGGTGTTCGTGGGCAAGGCGCATGCCCGTGCCTTGCTGTACGCCATTGGCTACGGCAAACGCGGGCTGCGGCCACAGCAGCTGCGCGAGCACGTGCAGCTGCAGCCGGTGATCTCACTCGCAGGTGATGGCCTGTCGGCCAAGGGCCGCTGGCGGGCGCTGGTACTGCTCGGCCAGTTTCATGAATACGCACGCTGGCAGACCGGGCCCTACGAATGCGAATACCGCAAGGAGCATGGAGTCTGGAAGATCAGCAAGCTGCACTGGGTCGAAACCTTCACGGTGCCTGAACAGGGCGGCTGGAAGACGAAGATGACGCAGAGCAATGTGGCGGATCGCAAACTGCCGGTGCCGGATCGCCCGAGTTCCTTCGTCTACGATCCGTGGCCCGCGGTGTCGCTGCCGCCGTACCACTATGCGTCGCCCGCGGCGATCCAGCCGCTGCACCCGGCGCCGGTGCCGCAGTTGAAGCTGTCCGCAGCGGCCGCGGCACAGCGGATCGCGCAACTGCGGTGGCAGGTGGACCGGCTCGATGATCAGCGCCAGATCGAGATCCTGCAGCGTACCTATGGGTACTACGTCGACAAGAATCTGTGGAAACAGATAGCGGATCTCTATACCGCGGACGGCACGCTGGAGATCGGTGGCCGTGGCGTCTTCGTCGGGCGGGCACGCGTGTTGCAGTACCTGCAGTGGCTGGGCAAGCCCCAGGATGGACGGCTCTACGATCACACCCAGATCCAGCCCATTGTGGATGTATCGCCCGACGGTACGGTCGCGAAGGGGCGATGGCGTGCGCTGGTGTTTGCCGGTGACCTGAACCGTACCAGCGTGATCGGCGACTGCATCTACGAGAACGAATATCGCAAGGAAAACGGCGTCTGGAAGATCGCCAAGCTGCACGCCTACTTTGTGATGTATTCGACGCTGGAGCAGGGTTGGGCAGAGTTGGCGACGCCCAATACGCGCCCCGAGAAGGCGCTGCCGCCGGACCGGCCGCCGACAACCGTGTACGACATGTACCCGGGCACCCTGGTTGCACCGCTGCACTATGAAAACCCGGTGACGGGCAAGCCGGTGTACCCGGCAATGGCGCACGCGGTCGCGCCGAGCGCTGGCGCAATAGATATGGCGGATGAACTGCGTGACATCGCCGGCAAGCTCACGCGGTTGCAGGACACGCAGGAGATCGAGAACCTGCAGAACGCCTACGGATTCTATCTGGACAAATGGCAGTGGGATTCGGCGGCTGCGCTGTTCGCCGAAGATGGCACCCTGGAGCTCGCGCAGCGTGGCGTGTATGTCGGCAAGGGTCGGATCCGCGCCAGTCTCGAGGATGCCTTCGGCCCGCAGGGTCTGCACCAGGGCGAGGTCAGCGATCATGCTTTCTACCAACCCGTCATCCATGTGGCCGGCGATGGCCGCACGGCGCAGGGGCGCTTTCGTGAGCTGTCGATTCTGGGCAAGTACGGCGTCTACGCCTACATCGGCGGCGGCACGCGTGAGAATCAGTACGTCAAAGAGCACGGGGTGTGGCGGATCAAGTCGGATCACCTGTATCTGACCTATCTCGCCGACTATGAGAAGGGCTGGGCGCATGGCGCATTGCCGGCGCCGGGACCCAGCAAGACCCTGCCCCCCGATAAGCCGCCCTCGGTGAACTATCTGCCGTTTCCGGCATTTCAGGAATTGCCGTTCCACTATCCCAATCCGGTCACGGGCAAGTGGATACCAAGGGGTGAGAACCCATGAGGAGAAGCGTCTGAAAAAGCTCAAGCACGAGGCAGAGTTGTTCAAGGCGGCCTTGCTCGCCGGTGTTGAATACGCGGAAGGCCGCAAGGCGGTTGAGTTCGAGGCGACGGATTCGGCCAGCGACAAGGCGCTATACGTCTACCGCCTGCTGGTTCACGACAAGGTCATCTCTCCGATGCCCGAGGAGCAGGTCGGCGACAAGACGATTCGGCACCGGCTTGCGACGTGGTATGCGCACAAGCTACCCAAAGGCCATCCGCTGCTGGAGTAAATCCGTGGTCTATGAGCTCTATTACTGGCCGTCGATTCAAGGCCGCGGTGAGTTCGTGCGGCTTGCGCTGGAAGAGGCCGGCGCGAACTATATCGATGTCGCCCGCGTCGCGAAGCGCGGCGCCGGGGTGGCACGGCTCATGCGGTTTCTCGAGGGACGAGAGACGCGGCCGCCATTCGCGCCACCGTTTCTGAAGGCAGGGCGGCTGGTGATCTCACAGACCGCGAATATTCTGCTGTTCCTCGGTCAGCGGCACGACCTTACGCCCAAGGACGAAGCGGGAAGATTATGGACCAACGGGCTGCAGCTCACCGTGGCCGATTTCGTGGCCGAAGTCCACGAGACGCATCATCCGGTTGCCTCGAGCCTCTATTATCAGGAGCAAAAAAAGGAGGCGCGCCGCCGCGCCGCCGATTTCCTGAAGAACCGCGCGCCCAAGTTCCTGGGCTACTTCGAGAGCGTTCTGGCGCGCAATACTCGCAGCGAGCGGTACATCGTCGGCGCGAAATTGACCTATGTCGACCTGTCGCTGTTCCAGGTGGTCGCGGGTCTGAGCTACGCGTTTCCGAACGCCATGGCCAAGGCTGCGCGCCGGCATCCACGGGTGTTCGCATTGCATGCCAGGATGCAGGAGCGTCCGCGGATTGCCGCCTACCTGGCCTCCGCGCGGCGCATCGCCTTCAACCAAGACGGTATTTTTCGGCACTATCCGGAACTTGATGCAGGTTGAGCCGTCGCTGTGCACGCCAGGCAAAAAAATGGCCCGCCTCCGTAAAAGGCGGGCCAGTCTGTTTTACGCTAAACCTGCGTAAGCATCAGAAGCGGGCGCGAACCCCGATCATGTAGGTCCTGCCGGGACTGTAGTCGGTGTACGTCGCGTTCGGGAATTCAAAGTACTGACGCTGGCTGGCAGCGGTGAAGTTGGTGCAGTCGAGCGTGACCTGAACGTTCTTTGCCGCTCCCGACAGGTCGAATATCTTGCCCAGATCGAAAATGGACGAGAAGTCCCACTGCTGGTAGGTGTCCTCAAAGAGCGCAGCGTTGGTGATGCCGTTCTGGTTGGCGGTGCTGATCTGGTTGGCCGCGTTGTAGACCGTCGATACCCGCAACGTCACGCCGCGATGATCGTAATAGAACATCAGGTTGTAAGTGTGTGGCGGCACGCCAAGTGCAATCGCAGGAGCGGCACCGGTACCGATCTGATCAACCAACGTGTAGTTGAACTGGAAGCCGAAACCCTCGAGGCCAAAGCGGCCGATGAGGAAATCGAGGGGTTGGACCCACCCGAACTCCAGCCCGTTATCGGTCAGCACGCCCGAGGCGTTTACCTGCTCGGTCAGCACCACCGTGGCAGAATTTGGGCCACCGCGCGCGGTGATTGCCGCCTGCTGCGTGGGCGTCAATGTGTTGTAGGTGATGCCGTACGGCGCGAGGAACGAGAACGGTTCGGTGGTGTTGCCGTTGGAGGTGAAGCCGGTGATGTGCTTGCGGAACCAGGTCAGGCTCAGATACCCCTCCTGTCCGGTGTAGAAATCCAGACCCAAATCGATGTTGTTCGACAGATACGGTTGCAGCGCGGGATTGCCGATGGTGCCGACCGCGGCTGACGGGTCAGTGAAGCTCAGACCCGGCAGCATGGCATTGGGATTGGGACGGGTCATGGTGCGCGATACGGCGCCGCGGAAAATCCAGTCATCAGTGATGTTGTAGGCGGCCTCGAACGAAGGCAGCAGATTGCTGTATTTATTCTCGGTCAGGGTGAAATCGGTGATGTTCGGATACAAGCCGCCATCAAGGGGGGGCGGGGTCGCGGCATCGAGCGGATTCGGCAGCGAGATATAGCCACCAATCAGCTGATCGGTGTGCACCCAGCGCACCCCTCCCACGTACCGCAGGTCGTGGTCGTTGATGGTCGTGGAACCGTTGAGTTCCACATAGACACCGGTCGTGTCTTCATCGACGGTACCGCCGCTGGCGCCGGTGTTGGATGAGCCGGAGAACAACTCGCTGTTGTGGAACGCGGTGTAGTTGGTGGCCGCCATGAACGCCGGCCAGTTGACTGTGATGAAGCCGTTCGGGCCCGGCTTCAGGTATGAAGCCAGGTTGCCAACGGGAACAAGAGACCCCTGGTACAGGAGCGTGCCCGGCGCCGCAATCCCGGCGCTGTATCCGGTGCCAAGGCCCGGATAGGTCGGATAGCCGGCGGGTGCGGCACCGACCACGCTCAGCCCCTGGCAGGGCGGCTGACTGTTCGGGCCCGGCAGATACACGTTGGGATTGTCGCCGCAGACGGCGTTCTGCCAGGCCTGGCTGTTATCGAACGCATTGATGCTGCGCGCGATATGGTCGAAGGCGGCACCCACCTTGACGTTCAGGGCCTTGCTGTCGGTCCAGGTGAAATTGGCGCGGGCACCGCGGGTCCCCGTCTCCCGACGCTCGTCCTGGATGTTGACGCGGCCGCCGTTCCAGATGAAGTTTGCCGGATTGTCCAGATCCACATTGCTGGCGATTGAGGGATTTCCGCCGTTGTTCGTATAGTCGACCGTCAGGCCTGAGTTGGCGGCGGTAATGGGCAGCACCGTCGGGACTTCACGGTGGAAGCGGCTGTCGCTGTAGTTGCCCTGGACGTCGAAGGAGAAACTATCGTTGATTTTCCACTCGAAGCCCGGGTTGGTGTTCCAGAAATAGGTGTCCTCCGTATAGGGACGATACTCCAGGAAAAATTGCGAGTTGGCATAGGTGGCCTGTGTCACCACGCAGCCCGCGATGCATCCTGGGGTGGCGTTGTCGACCTGCATGTTGAGAGGGATGGCGGCGCCATTGCGACCCACCCAATCCATGTCGATACGTTGCTCGTTGTTGTGCTCCCACCCCCACATCGAATCGATGTAGGCGTGCATGCTGTCGTTGGGTTTGTACTCGAAGCTCAGCACCGCGTTATCCCGATTGCGCTCGCCGGACTCGTCCGAATCGCGGCCCAGGCGCGGAATAATCGCATTATTGATCTGCGTGATCGTCAGACCCGGGTTGTTCGCGAGCAGGAAGGCCTGGTTGATGGTCGCGCCCGGAGTGAGGCCATTGCCGGCGTTGCTGGGCACCGTTGCCGGAATGGTCCAGTTTCCGCCGCCGGTGGTGTTGCAGGTGCCGGTGCATTGAGTGGCGCTCAGATGCGGATTGGTCCAGCCGATTGTCTCAAAGCCCGGAATGTTGACGTTGTTGTGTATTCCGACAAAGCCGAACAGGGCGCCGAAGCCATTCTCAAACGTATCGCTGCCGATGATGTAGCCGCGCTCGCCCGGGCTGCTCGCTTCCTGATTCTTGGTTCCCTGAACGCCTGCGGTGAGATGCTGTCCCGGTGTGTCGAATGCGCGGGCGCTGCGCATATTCACCGTTCCCGCGGCACCGCCCTCGATCAGATCCGGCTGGGAAGTCTTGTACACCGTCAGCTGACTGAACAGCTCCGTCGGGAACATATTGAGGTCGACTTCGCGGTTGGTGTTTTGCGCATCGGTCGGGCCGGTCGAGGCAATGGCGATCGGCGCACCGTTGAGAAGTACCTTGGTGAAATCAGTGCCGAGGCCTCGAATCGCGATGTCCACACCTTCCCCGTTGATGTCGCGACTGATGGTGATACCGGGAATGCGATTGAAGGATTCGGCAATGTTGGTGTCCGGAAACTTGCCGATGTCTTCGGCGAAGATGGAATCACTGATGCCCACCTGATCCTTCTTGAAGTCCGTGGCTTCCTTGAGGCTCATGCGGTAGCCGGTAACGAACACCTCCTGTAGCTCATCGCCGGAGGAGGATGCCGCCGTAGTGTCCTGCGGCGCGGTCTGCGCAAAGAGCGGCGCGCATATTGCAGCGCTCGATAAGCTCCACACGATGCTGTGCACAACTCTACGGATCCGTTTATTCGAGCGGCTCATTGGCGATCTCCCCAATCCAATTCTTTGTTAATAAGCAACAGCCGGCACTCGACCGCACAGGAGGGCAAGCTTCAAGCAGTACGCCATTTGGACCCCCCGTTTGTTGTTCAACTATTGATGGTCTGCAATCGACCTCAATATGGTAGCGCTACCTTATTGGCGCGCAGTATAGGACGGTTGAAAAGTCAAATCAACAATATTCTGATAGCGCTACCGTAATTGTTGATAGCGCTATCGAAGTGACGGGATGGTTGCAGGATCAACTCATCGATGTGCGCTGCAGCGAATACCGCGGCGCGTTGCCTTTGGGCAACGGCGGGTTAGGGGCCGATTCTCAGCTCAAATGGGCCGGCCGGCAGACCCGAGCGGTCGAACAGGGTACAGACGGGACTGTCGGCCCAGCAGTAGCGCACGCGGCTGGGTGTAGTGCCGGCCGGCACCGCGAGCACTACCGCGCTGTTTCTGATCTGGGCGTCAACATAGCGACAACTCCCGACCGCGTCCGCGCACAGCTCGAATCCGATCGGCGTGTCGTGGCTGTAGGCAACGAGGCCGGCCTCGATGTCGCCGAACTCAACCACGACATGGTCCGCCTCGCGCGCGGCGCCGCGCGGCACCGGTCCGGATGCGGCGAGCGCCTCGCCGTAGATGACATGGCGCGCCGCCCGCGCCAGGCGTCTGCCGACGTCCTGCTTGTTGCTGGGATGCAGGTTGTGGGCATCGCCGATATCGATGGTGACAGCGAGACCGGCGCGCGCATCCTGCGCCACGGCGAGCCGCTCGGCCTCACGTACCGCCGCCCAGCCCGACTCACCCGGCGCCACCGGCTGGGATCCGTAGTTCGGCAGCTGCACCACCAGGAACGCGAGCTCGGCGCCGAACCGATGGCGCCAGTCCGTCATCAGTGCGCTCAGCAATCTCTGGTAGCTATCGGGCTCGCCGGTGTTCGACTCGCCCTGGTACCAGAGCGCCGCGCGAAAGCCGTACTCCCCCAGTGGCGCGATCATGGCGTTATAGAGCGTGGTCAGGCCGCCCACCGATTCCCAGGGGGTCCGCGGCGGGTAGCCAAAGGCGCCCGGCACCATGCGGTATTGCCACGCACCGTTCAGCAGCAGCGGTGGGCTGCCCGCGAATTGCAGTGCCCGTGGAGCGCCGCCCGCCAGCAGGCCACCGCCCCCATAGTTGCTGAGCACATTCACGACCAGCACATTCGTGCCCGCGTGCAGCATGCCGGCCGCGAGCGGGTAGCTGCGCGGCGCGGCATAGCCGAAGGTGTTTCCGACGGCGCGACCGTTGATCCAGGTCTGGTCGATCTGATTGATCAATCCCAGAGAGAGCGTGGCGGGTAATGCAGCCTGTGCGGTGGTGAGCGTAAAGGTGGTGCGGTACCAGATGAGCCCGTTGAAATCTTCGAGCCTCGCCGCACGCCAGAAGCGCCAATCCCCGAGCGTTGGCGGGGCCGGCAGCCATCCTCCCGGGTCACGGGTGGCGGCGGCAGCGGGGGTCTGGTGCCACGGTTCGGTGCCGATGCGGTCACCGGACTTGCCGCGCCACCACGACTCCCATTGGCCGGCAAATTCGTTCTGCGCCGCGGCCGGGTCTTTGGCGTACAGCGCCAGAGTATCGAGCGCAGCTCCGTAGCCGCCGCTGGACCGCAGCGCCGCGGCGCTCAGCCACGGACGAATATTGGAGCCACCCCACGAGGAGTGCACCAGGCCGACTGCCACGTGAATCGTTTTCTGCAGCTCTCGCGCAAAGTAATAACAGGCCGCCGACCAGTCGGGTACGGTGGCGGGCGCCGCCCTCTGCCAGCTGATCGGGTTGCTGAAATTCGCGAGCGCCGTCGGGCTGATCGCATGCGCAACGGTGAGCATGCGAATGCTGTCGTTGGCGGAGTTGGCGATTTCGTTGTTGGCGTCCCCGGCATAGCGCACCGGCAACTCCATGTTGGATTGGCCCGAACAGAGGAAGACATCGCCCAGCAGCACATCGTTTGCGCTTTGCCGCACACCGGAACTTCCCTGCGCGCTCAACACAAAGGGGCCGCCGGCACTCATCGCCGGCAGCATGACGCGCCAGTCTCCGCGGACATCCGCCTGGCCGCGGGCCGTGGCGCTACCCAGCGTAACCGTGATCTGCTCGTTCGCGGCGGCGTGTCCCCACACCGCGATGGGCCTGTCACGCTGCAGCACTGCATGATCCTGAAACAGCTCATGCAGCAGTGTCGGGGTTTGCGCCCGCGCCGCCACGGCAAGCAGCATCGTCAATGCCAGACCGCCGGCAGCGCGAAGTCTCATTCTTCAGGACGCCGCTTGCGGTGTGATTCGCTTGGTGGTTTCCAGATCGCGCAGGTCGCGCAGCCGTGTCTCGCGTCCGTAGCGTGCCACCAGCGCGAGCGCGATCATCACGGGAACTCCGGTCGCGGCCGCGGCGATTGCGATGGGCGGCGCGAGGCCGGCGACGCTCAGCACCTGGGCAAAGAGACCCCCAATCTTGCTGCAACCGGCGATCCAGCCCGTCGCCCGGCCGCGCACACGCACCGGGTAGTTTTCCGAAGTGTAGGGCAGCAGCACGGCGATGACGCCGCTGCTGCCGATGATGACGAATACCACATCGAAGACACTGCTGCCGAGCCCCACATGGGAATAGAAACGCAGCGCCAGCCCGAACAGGCCGAAGGCGGTGATCGCCAGCATGACGATCACGCAGCCCTTGCTGCTCCAGCGGCTGTACAGCCAGGTCGACACCAGAATGATGGGCGCGGCGATGAGCGTCGAGCGCGCAATGAGGCCACTCGCCGCCGCGACGCTCTGCCCCTGGGCGACCAGCGCGCTCGGAAGCCACAGCAGCACCCCGAAATTCACCAGGCTCCAGCCGAGCGCGCCGATGGTCAGCGCCACCGTGAGTCCGGTGAGGGCCGGTCGAATGGCCGCGGGGGACTGCCCTTGTACCGCGGATGCCGCGCCGGCAGCGCTGCCGTCGGCATCGGGCCTGCGCGTGATCCCGAACTTTGCAAGCGTCGCGCGGGCTTCGTCGCCTCGACCCATCTGCTGCAGAAAGCGCATCGATTCGGGAAGCAGGGGACTCAGCAGAACCAGTAGCAGGCCGGTCGGAAAGTTCAGCAGCCACATGACTCGCCAGCCGTATTCGGGCTGCAGCAACGCCGACAGGGCACTGGCCGCAAAGAATCCGCCAACCGACCCGATGCCCCCGATGAGCACCAATATCCAGCCGCGGTGGCGCGTCGGCATGATCTCCGCCAGCAGCGCATAAGCGACCGGCAGCATGCCCCCCGCCGCGGCGCCCATGAGGAAGCACATGCCCACATTCCACCAGAAGCTCGGCATCGCACCGCAGATCGAGGTACCGATGAACATGACGGACGACAGCAGGATGGCGGCGCGGCGACCGTACAGATCAGCCAGGGCGCCCCACACGAACGAGCCCACCACCGTGCCCGCGAGCGCCGCGAACGGCAGCCACGCTACGGTCCTGACGCCGATGCCGTATTCGGAGCGCATGCCCGGCGTCACGAATCCGAGGCTGGCCGGCTTCATGATGTCGATGATCAGCGCCAGCGCGAGCAGCCCCGCGACACCCCAGTGCCGCCCCGTGAGCGGTGCGTTCTCGGGGGGCGAGATCAACTCCACCGTCGCGTTTGGCTGATGCGGGACCTTGGGCAGCAGCCCGTAGCCGGCGAGGGCGATGCCCGCCACGATGGCGAACATGCCGAGCACCATCGGCGTGCCCATGGGCATGCCTGCCAGCACATAGTGATTGCTGCTGCCCATCAGGAACATCGGAACGTGTGACAGCACGCCCGCAGTCACCGCCGCACATCCGACCCAGAAGGCCAGCACACTGCGGCGCTTGTCAAAAACATCCGTCATTGGCTGCGTCTCACCTTCCCCTGAAAACCATTGTACTCAGGATGTTATGGAGCCGTCACGATTGCACCGCGATCGACCTCCGGTTTTCTGCTGGACTACTGGATCACTGGACCGGCATCTGCACGCGTGCGACCTCGAGTACGGCGCTTTCATTCGCATCCGACAGACCCAGATCGCACAGCTGCCGGAATGCTGATTCCGCCAGCGCGCCAAACGGACTGCCGATACCCAGAGCGCGGGTCAGCTGCAGCGCGTAGTCCACATCCTTCAATCGAAGCCTCGGCGTGAACACAACGTCCCCGTGATCATCCGCGATCATGCGCTGGCTGTTGCGTACCACTTGCGGGCTGGCGGCCTGACCGGTCGCGATGGCATCGGCCACGGTGCGCAAATCCAGGCCGGCGCGTTCGGCGATTGCCATGCTTTCCGCCACCGAGGCAATCTGTACGGCGCCGAGCAGATTGATGATCAGTTTGTAAGCCGTGCCCGTGCCGACCGCACCGAAGTGAATGATGCGCTGTGAGAAAGTATCGAGGAGCGTACGAGCTGCGCTCAGGTTAGCACTGTCGGCGCCGATCAGCAGCGTGAGCGCACCGCTCGCTGCGCTGTCCGGCAAGCCTGTGACGGGGGCATCCAGGTAGCGCAAGCCGCGCGATGTTGCGCGGGTGGCCAGGTTCATTACCCAGGCGTGCGACAGGGTTGAGCACTCGATGGCAATCGCATGCGGGTTTGGAGAACCGCTCAACACGCCCGCGGCCCCGCACCAGATAGCCTGCGACGCGACATCGTCCGCAACCATGGAGATGATGGCGTCGACCCCGTGACACGCCTCCGCGGGCGTCGCGAAAATGCGCGCGCCGTGCGCTGCCAACGGTGCGGCCCGCGCCACTGTGCGGTTATAGACATTCAGGGTGTGGCCGGCCGCGAGTACGCGCTGCGCCATGCCAATGCCCATATGTCCCAGACCCATGAACGCGACGGTGCTCATGGGTCGGATATTGCGCAGACGCGATTCGCGCACGCAACATTGACGCGTCCCTAACCCAGCGCTTAGGCTGGCTGCCTGATTTGGTGTCTCCCCACGAAGGCCTCCGTCGCTCGCGACCGGAGGCCTCGTCGTTTTGGCCATTCGGCCCATAGGAGATCCCCATGAACGATGCAAGGTTACGGGCGGACTGCGCCCGCTGCTGCGGCTTGTGCTGCGTTGCTCCGGCATTCGACGCCGACCAGGGCTTTGGCTTCGACAAGCCCGCTCACACGGCATGCCCGAACCTGGGTACGGATCATCGCTGCGCCATTCACGCGACGCTGCTTGCCGCCGGCTTCCCGGCCTGCGCCGTCTTTGATTGCTTTGGTGCCGGACAGTGGGTGACCCAGCAGCTGTTTGCCGGGCAGTCCTGGCAAACCTCGCCCGGCATTGCAGCAGAGATGTTCAAGTTATATCCGAAGTATCGGACGCTGCACGAGCTCATGGCGCTGCTCGATATGGCGATCAGGCGCGTGCCGCAGATCGATGCGGTCCCGCTGCAGCAATGTCTGCACGAAATTGAGCGCATCTGCCAGGCGGGGGCCGCACTGCCCGATGCGCATGGTATGAGTGCACTTCGTCAGGCGGTCCAGCGCCTGCTGGTAAAATGCGTGGTATGAAAATTCTGTTCGTTTGCCTGGGAAACATCTGCCGCTCTCCGACCGCCGAGGCGGTGATGCGTGGCATTGCCGCGCGCGAAGCATCGGAACTTGCACTCACGGTGGATTCGGCCGGCACGGCCAACTATCACCCCGGTTCTCCGCCGGATCGCAGGTCGCAGGCGGCGGGGCGGAAGCGCGATTACGACCTCTCAAAGCTGCGTGCCCGGCAGGTGTGTACCGGGGATTTTGCGCACTTCGATCTGATTCTCGCCATGGATCGCAGCAATCTTGCGGACCTGTTGGCGATGGCACCGGCCTCAGCGCACCACAAGATCCAGCTGTTCCTGGATCACGCGCCCGAACAGCCGCAGCGCGAAGTGCCGGACCCGTATTACGGGGGGCCGAATGGCTTCGAGCATGTGCTCGACCTGATTGAAGCGGCGTCGCGTGGATTGCTGCGGCGCCTGCGAATGCAGGCGCCGCAACCCTAGGTCAGATCAGATCGGATCAAGTCTCGTCACGGTCGGAAGGACCCGGAACCGAACTCGGTGCCGATGGCGCAGCGGTTGACCACACCACATGCGGTCGCTGTGCCTCGCCGGACGGTGCCGGGGTGCGAACCGGCACTGGCGGCTCGTAGCTTTGCGCCGGCGGTGGTGCCGGCTCGTACCCAGAATCCCGCGGTGCGGAGTTGTCGTAGGACGGTATCGAAGAAGGCGCAGTCGATTCGTACGCCGAGGAGTGCGCGGCGCGCTCCTGAGGTTCCGCAAAGCGCGGGGACGCCGGCTCATCGAAGCCATGGTCGATCGCACCCTGGTGGGCCTGCTGATCGTGTCCCTCAAAGCTGCCGTTACCGGCCGCACCGTTGCTGTCTGACGGGCCGCCACCCTGAGGTGCGCCATCGCGTGATCCGCCACCACCGCGACGACCACGACGCCGTCCACGCCGGCCACGGCCACTGCGCTCGCCGCCGTTGCGGGCTTCGTCACCCGCAGGCATGGCGCCGCCAGCGTTACTGTCGGTGGCCGCCTGGTCGGCGATCTGTGGCGCGTTCACCGGTTCACGATCGGGGTCTCGCTCGCGAGGCCGTTCACGGTCACGGCCATTCGCGCCGCCCTGGTCACGATTACCTTGGTCGCGGTTGCCCTGATCCCGGTTGCCCTGATCGCGCGCAGCCTGGTCACGACCACCGTCGCGGCCGCCCTCGCGCCCACCCTGGCGATTGCCCTGGGGGTCGCGGTTGCGGTCATTGCGCGGCGGGCGGTCGCCACCACGATCGGCACCGCGCTCGGCATTGCGATCACCGCCACGGTCGTCGCCACCGGCGCTGCGCTCGCGGTCAGCGCCACTACGATGGCGGTCCCGTCCCCGCCCATCCCGACCACCCCGGCCGCGATCCCGATCGCGTCCGTGGCGCCGGCTGTCGCGGTCGGCACTGTTGCGATCAGCACCGCGCGCTTCAGGGCGCGGGCTGGCCTGGCTCTCCGGCTGTGGTGCCGGTGCGCTCGCCGCCGGCGTATCGCCGAACAGGGCGCGCATCAGGCGCTTGATCAGGCCGGGCTGCGGCTCATGGGCCGCAGCCACCGCCACCGGTGCCGGCGTCAGCGCAGGGGCCGGCGGGGCAACGATCGGCGCGCTCGTCGTGGGCAGGAGCGTCGCCACGGCGGCAGGTTCCGCCACGGGCTTCTTCTCGCTCAGCGCCGGATCGGCCACTTCGGCCGCCACCGGCATCAGGTAGCTCAACTGCTTGTTCTCGGGCAGCTCAAGCTCATCGTCGCGGATGCGCCGGATGGAGTACTCCGGGGTCTGCATGTGCAGGTTCGGAACAATGATGAGCTCGACCTCACTCTTGTCCTCGAGTGCGCGCATCCACTCGCGTTTCTCGTTGATCAGGTAGGTGGCGACATCCACCGGCACCTGGGCGACGACGCGCACAGTCCGGTCCTTGCGCAGCTCCTCGCCAATCAGCCGCAGGATGGACAGTGCCATGGATTCGATGCTGCGGATGCTGCCGATACCGACACAGCGCGGACAGACGATGTGGCTGGACTCGCCGAGCGAGGGGCGCAGCCGCTGCCGGGACATCTCCAGCAAGCCGAAACGTGACAGGCGGCCGATCTGGATGCGGGCGCGGTCCATTTTCACGGCATCGCGCAGCCGGTCCTCGACATCGCGCTGGTTCTTGGTCGACTCCATGTCGATGAAGTCGATGACGATCAGACCGCCGATGTCGCGCAGGCGCAGCTGACGGGCGATCTCATCCGCGGCTTCCAGATTGGTATTCAAGGCGGTGGCTTCGATATCGGAACCACGGGTGGCACGCGCCGAGTTGATGTCGATGGAGACCATCGCCTCGGTGTAATCGACCACGATGCTGCCGCCGGAGGGCAGCGACACCTTGTGCGCATAGGCCGACTCGATCTGGCTTTCGATCTGGAAGCGCGTGAACAGGGCGATGTCGTCGGTGTAGTGCTTCAGGCGCCGCTGAATGTCGGCCGGCATGAAGCGCTGCATGTATTCCTGGGCCTTGGCGAAGGCCGCCTCATCATCGACCAGCACCTCGCCCACGTCATCGGACAGGTAGTCGCGCATGGCGCGGGTGACGGCATCGCTCTCCCGGTAGACCAGGAAGGGCGCGGGGCGTTCTTTTTCGGCCGCGGCAATCTGGTCCCACTGCGTGCGCAGATTGTCCAGATCCCATTGGAGTTCTTCGACGTTGCGGCCAACGCCCGCGGTGCGGATGATGGCGCCCATGCCGTCAGGGATCTGCAGCTGGCTCATGGCCTCGCGCATCTGATCCCGGTCCTCGCCTTCGATACGGCGCGAGACGCCGCCGGCGCGGGGATTGTTCGGCATCAGGACGAGGAAGCGGCCTGCCAGGCTGATGAAGGTCGTGAGGGCCGCGCCCTTGTTGCCGCGCTCTTCCTTTTCAACTTGAACCAAGACCTCCTGGCCCTCCGTAAGGAGTTCCCGGATGTTCATGCGGCCGCCCTGGGGATTGCCACGGAAGTAGTCGCGCGAGACTTCCTTCAGCGGCAGGAAGCCGTGGCGCTGTGCGCCGTAGTCGACAAAGCACGCTTCGAGCGAAGGCTCGACGCGCGAGATGCGACCCTTGTAGATGTTGGCTTTTTTCTGTTCCTTGGACTGTAGTTCGATACTCAGGTCATAAAGTTTCTGACCATCAACCAGAGCGACCCGCAGCTCTTCCTGTTGAGTGGCATTGACTAGCATTCTCTTCATGTTCGGCCTTAACCCAGCAAAGTGGGGCCGACAAGCAAACGACGGGAGGTCGCACGCGAACGTGCGGCACGACATAAAAGGATAGGGGTGATCGAGTCTGGCTCTTCATGAGGACCCGCCCACGAAAGGGTGGTTGCCTAAAACCTTTTGTAGCTCTACCGACGGCGCGCCCGGAGTCATTGAATGTGAGACTTCAATCGGGTGCAGCAATCTTGTCGGCCCAACGCGATGGCCCCGCTTTCGAGGACCAACTAAAGACCATCCGCGGGAACAGGTGAAACGCATGACTTTCGGTACATGTGCGCCACTCCCCCCGAAGAGGCCGGTAACATGCGGCGGCCATGGCCGCGCGCCTGTGGCTGCCCTTGATTGGGGACAGCTTCGGGAGTATAGCGCTGAGACCATTGTAAAAACAATATCTTACGGATGAGGTGGAAGTTGTCTGAGCAGCCAGAAGGGCAGATCCGCGAAGCGGTGCGCCATGTCGAGGTCACCGAGGATCAGGCGGGCGGGCGGCTCGACAATTTTCTGACCAAACTGCTCGGCGGAGTGCCCCGCAGCCGGGTGTTTCGCATTGTGCGGCGCGGAGAAGTTCGTGTGAACGGCAAACGCGCAGGCCCCGAGACGCGGCTTCAGCTCGGCGATAAGGTGCGCATCCCCCCGGTCAGCCTGCCATCGCCGGATGCGCCCCCGCCGGTCGCCCGAGTGCCCAAGACGCTTATCGAGACCGTCCGCGATTCGATCATTACGGAAAACGATCGGCTGATCGTCATCAATAAGCCCGCCGGGATTGCCGTGCACGGGGGGAGCGGGGTGAGCTTTGGCATCATCGAGGCCTTGCGCGCCGCGCGTCCCGAGGAAACCCTGGAGCTGGTCCATCGGCTGGACCGGGACACCAGTGGCTGTCTTCTGGTGGCCCGCAAGCCGGCAGCCCTGCGGGTGCTGCACGCCCTGATGCGCGACGGGCTGGTCGAGAAGGGCTATCTGGCGCTGGTCAAGGGCCAGTGGGACCTGGGCAAGAAGCGGATCGATGTGCCGCTGAATACCGAAACCCGCGTGGGCGGGGAGCGCACGGTGCGCGTCCAGGTCGGCGCCAAAAGCGCCGTGAGCCGCTTCAGTCCGGTGCAGTTCTTCCGCAATCGCGCCTCGGTGGTCGAGGTTGACTTGGAGACCGGACGCACCCACCAGATCCGGGTGCATGCGGCCCATGTCGGCCACCCGGTGGCCGGTGATGACAAGTACGGCGATAAGGACTTCAACGCCCGCATGCGCGAGGAGGGCCTCAACCGCATGTTCCTGCATTCGCACCGCATTTCATTCGACTGGCCGAACGGCGGGGATTTCAGCGCCAGTGCGCCATTGCCCAAGGATCTGGCCGCGGTACTCGATGCCCTGGGAGAGGCCACCAGCGCCAAGAACCCACGACGCCGGCGTTGAGCCACGGCAGGCCGCTTAGAAAATCGTGTAACCGGCCTGTCGCAGGGCTCCGGCCAGCCAGATCAGCGGCAGGCCCACCAGGGCGGTCGGATCCTCGGATTCAATGCGCGAGAACAGGGCTATCCCTAAGCCTTCGGATTTGAAGCTGCCGGCGCAGTTGAGAGGCTGTTCGCGCGCCACGTAGTTTTCAATCTCGCCATCGCTCAGATCGCGCACCGTGACGATCACGGTCTCCAGGTGATTCACGCTGAATCCGGTGTTGTGCCAGCGCACGGCGCAAGCCGTGTGGAAGCGCGCCTGGGCGCCCGACAGGTGCTTGAGCTGACGGCAGGCGCGCTCCACCGTGCCGGGCTTGTCGAGGATCACCCCGCCCGCGGCAGCGACCTGGTCGCTGCCGATGACCACCGCTTTGGGATTGCGGACCGCTACCGCCTCGGCCTTTTCCATGGCCAGGCGCAGCGCCCGCTCATGCGGCGGCTCGCCGGCGATATGGGCCTCGTCGACCTCCGGGGCTTCCACGGCAAAGTCCAGGCTCAAGCGCTCGAGCAGCTGGCGACGAAAGACCGAGGTGGAGGCGAGAATCAGGGGGGGCTGGGAGCTCAAGTTGCACCAATCAATGGAAGTGAAACGGACTGCCGAAACAAGGATTTGCGCCTTTTGAAGTCGTTTTGACTTGGTGGGGCTCGATACCTATGATACGCGCCCCATGTCACAGGACTGGTCGAAGTTGCTCGATGTCGGCCCCCTGGCCGACGATCGGGCGGAAATCGATTTTTCGATTCCGCTCAAGGAGTTCCCACGTGTGTTGCCGTTGCTGGCGGCGCCCGATGGAACGGCACACGGACGGGTCGATTTTGGCCGCGAAGACCGCATCGCGGTGGCCGAGATCCGCATCGCCGCTGAGGTCATGCTGTTGTGCCAGCGATGCCTGTCGCCGCTGACATGGTCGGTGAACAGCACCGGGCGCGCGGCGCTGGTGGCGTCGGCGGCTGAGGCCGGACGGGTGCCCGAGGCGCTGGAGACGGTGCTGGCGCCGGAGCACCGGATCAGCATTCGCGACCTGGTCGAGGAAGAATTGCTGCTGGCGCTGCCGCTGGTGCCGCGGCATGAGAATGAGGAGTGTGCCGGCGCACGCGCGGGCCCGCCGGCAGCGTCCGAATCCGCACCGCAGCCGGCCGGGGAGACGCACCGGCCGTTTGGACAGCTCAGTGAACTGCTCAAGCGCCAGTAGCCGATAGTTTTTTTAGGTTTTAGATTTCGTATCCGGAGAGTTCGCCATGCCCGTTCAGAAAAGCCGCAGAACACCGTCCACGCGCGGTATGCGCCGTTCGCACGACGGGCTGCCCAAGCCCGCTTTGTCCATCGACCCGCAGTCGGGTGAGACGCACCTGCGTCATTGCATCACCCCGGATGGCTTCTATCGCGGCAAGCGCGTGATCGAGAAGCCGGCCGACGCTGAAGGCCAGGAATAGTCTTTTCGCGCGACCCGTTGGCCGGCGGCAGCCCCGTGTTGCCCATCGCGATTGACGTGATGAGCGGTGATCGCGAAGCCGGCGAGCGCATCGCCGGAGTCGTGCAGGCACTGCGCGCCGATGCCGACCTCGCGGTGCTCCTGGCCGGACGTCCCGAGGAGCTCGCTCCCCACCTTGAGCCATTGTCACCGTCGTTGCGCGCGCGCATCGAGTGCGTTGCCGCCTCGCAGGTGATCGCCATGGACACCCCGCCGCGTACCGCCATCCGCGGCGGACGTGATTCCTCCATGCGGGTGGCCGTGAACCTGGTCGCAGCGGGGCGCGCCTCCGCCTGCGTCAGTGCCGGCAATACCGGTGCGCTCACCGCCATGGCGCACTACGTTTTGAAGATGGTCGCGCAGGTGGAGCGCCCGGCGATTGCCTCGGCCATTCCGTCTGAGACCGGTCATACCCTGATGCTGGATCTGGGCGCCAATACACGCGCCACGGCGATACAACTGCTGCAATTCGCGATCATGGGAGGCGTCATGGCGCGCGGTTTGTCCGCCGTGGCGACGCCGCGAATCGGCCTCCTGAACATTGGCGAGGAGGACATCAAGGGTCACGACACCGTGCGCGAGGCGCATGCGTTGCTGCTGCAATCGAGCCTCAACTACGTCGGCTTCGTTGAAGGGGATGACATCTTTTCGGGGCGGGTGGATGTGGTGGTCACCGATGGCTTCACCGGCAATGTGGCCTTGAAAACCATGGAAGGTCTGGCGCGCATGGTGAGCAGCCGCACGCGCCAGGAGTTCGCCAGCGGTTGGGGCAATCGCATCGCAGCGTGGCTCGCCCGTCCGTCGCTGCGGCGGCTCGCCCAGGGACTGGATCCAAGGCGCTATAACGGCGCATGCATGGTGGGGCTTGGCGGCGTCGTGGTAAAAAGCCATGGCCGGGCCGATGCCACGGCGTTTGCACAGGCGGTGGCGCTGGCCGCTGCGCTGGGACGCGGCAACCTCTGCGCGCAGATCGCGCAGGCTTTTGTTTGAGAGGGGCGTGGATGTTTTCTAAAATCGCCGGCACCGGTAGCTTCCTGCCCGAAAAGGTCCTGACCAATCACGACCTCGAAGCGATGATGGATACCAGTGATGCCTGGATTCAGGAACGCACCGGCATCGTGAGGCGCCATATCGTCGCCGCGGGCCAAAGCACGGTCGATCTGGCGGAACCCGCGGCGCGCGCGGCGATTGCGGCCGCGGGCCTCGCGCCGACTGATATTGATCTGATCGTGTTCGCGACGTCCACTCCGGACTATGTGTTTCCCAATTGCGGGGTGCTGCTGCAGCAGCGTCTGGGCTGCCCGGGCGGGGCGGCCTTCAGCATCGAGGCGGCGTGCAGTGGCTTTGTCTATGCGCTGTCGGTGGCGGACAAGTTCGTCAAGACGGGCGAGGCGCGACATGCGCTGGTGGTGGGCGCGGAAACCATGTCGCGGATCACCGATTGGACGGATCGGGGAACGGCGATTCTGTTTGCGGATGGCGCGGGCGCCGTGGTGCTGACCGGCAGCGCGCAGCCAGGCATCCTCTCAACGCATCTGCACGCCGATGGTGCCTACAAGGATCTGCTGTACTGCCGCGGCGGGGCGGCCATTCGCATGGCCGGCAGTGAAGTGTTCAAGATCGCCGTCACCAATCTCGGCAAGGCCGTGGAGGAGTGCCTCGCGGCGAACGGCCTGGAACGCTCGGCGGTGGACTGGCTGGTGCCGCACCAGGCCAATATCCGCATCATCAAGGCGGCGGCGCGGCGCCTTGACCTGCCGATGGAGAAGGTGATCGTCACCGTGCAGGATCATGGCAACACCTCGGCGGCTTCGATCCCGCTGGCGCTGGATGTCGGGGTGCGCGATGGCCGCATCAAACGCGATGAGCTGTTGCTGCTGGAGGCCTTCGGCGGCGGGTTCACCTGGGGTTCGGCGCTGATCCGTTTCTGAAAAAAGAAACGCCGCGCATGGCGCGGCGTTGCTCGAAGCAAAATCCATCCGCGAACGGACGGACCCAAGATTTTTACTTGGAGATCGAACGCTTGAACATGCGGTCAATCTTCTCGTTGGTCGCGTCGACCGCGGCCTGGGCGGCCTGAGCGGCGGCGAGCGCCTGGTTCGCCGTGCTCTGCGCACCGGCGGCGGCGGTATTGGCAGCCTGCGCCTGCGAGGAGGCCTGGGCGGCAGCAGAGTTGGCACCCTGCACCTCAGACTGCAGCTTGGAGACCTGCGACTTCAGGTCATCGACTTGGGCTTGCAGCGGCTTCAGGTCCGTGCAGCCAGCCAGTGCAATCACGACGGCAACAGCGGCCGCCTTAACAAACATCGTGCTCTTCATTTTGAAATTCCCCTTCTGGGTGGTTAACGGGAGTCCTAAATGCCTAAATGCGTGGTAGGACAGTGCGAACACCAGCGGGGTTCCGCCTCAGTCTTCGCAAGCGGCGCAATGGCATCAAATTTGGCCACAGAATGCAACTACTTAAAGACTAATTAAAGCGTAGGACTGTGCCCCGTGTCGGTGCGCACCGACACTTCCAACACTTTATTAAGCTTATGCAATTAATTGCTCCCGAAGCGATGGTCTTTGATGATCTCTCGCGCTGCATTGTGCCCCGGCACGGCGGTGACCCCGCCGCCCGGGTGCGTGCCCGATCCACACATGTATAGACTACGCAGCGGCGTGCGATAGTCGCCAAATCCAAGCAGCGGACGGGCCGCCCAGATCTGATCCAGTCCCAGGGCGCCATGGAAGATATCGCCCCCCACCAGTCCAAAGCGCTCCTCCAGATCAAGCGGCGACAGCGCCAGCCGTCCGATGATGCTCCTGCGAAAGTTGGGGGCGTGGGCGGTCACGGTATCAATGATGTGATCTGCCACCGCATCGCGCTCATCCCGCCAGTGCCGCCCCTGTGGCAGCTGGTAGCGGAAATGCTGGCAAAACAGGCTCGCCACGTGCGCCCCGGGCGGCGCCAGGGAATCATCGATGGTGCTCGGAATCAGCATCTCCACGATTGGCGCGCGCGAAAATCCCTCGCTGCGGGCGCTCAGATAGGCCTTATCCATATACTCCAGAGAAGGCGCCATGATGATGCCTGAGCCCAGATGTGCACCGGATGGGGGCATGGCATTGAAATGCGGCAGTTCCGACAGCGCTACGTTCATCCGGAACGTGGCTGACTCGCAACGGTAGCGCTGGATGCGTGCCAGAAATTCATCTGGCAGCACGGCCGCATCAATCAGGCGCGTGAAGAGCAGCTTCGGATTGACGTTTGCGGCAATGCGGTGCGCACGGATCTCACGTCCGTCCTCCAAACACAAACCGGTGGCGCGAGCCGAGCCGTCATTTGAGCCGCTGGTACGCACCTGCGCCACGCCGGCATCCAGATGGATCTCCACGCCGAGCCGCAGCGCCTCACGCGCCATGGCCTGCGTGATGGAGCCCATGCCGCCGACCGCATGTCCCCACAGCCCGGTCTTGCCATTGGTCTCACCAAAGGCATGATGCAGCAGGACATAGCCGCTGCCCGGGGCGTAAGGGCTTTGAAAGGCCCCCACGACGGCATCGAATCCCAGCAGTGCCTTGATGGCATCGCTTTCAAACCAGCCGTCCAGCAACTCGCCGGCGCTGCGCGTGAACAGCTCGTGCACTTCGTGTTGCACCGTGGCGGGCAGTTTTCGATAGGCATTGCCCATGCTGAGCAGGCCCAGCAGATCGCGGGCGCGGCGCAGGTTCGCCGGCGGTGTGCGCAGCAGCAGATCACGCAGGAAGGCGACCACTCCATCGAGCATCCGATAGTAGTCGGCCAGCCGCGCCGCATCCTTTGGCGAGAAGGCGGCCAATGCGCTGCGGGTCTGGCTGCCGGTCGGTCCCACGCAGAAATTGCGCGCCGCTACCCCATCTCCGAGGGGCAGAAAGTTCTGCATCGGCCGCTCGATGATGCGCAGACCGTGATCTTTGAGCCGCAGATCGCGGATGACGCGCTGATGCAGCAGACTTACCGTGTAGCTCGCGGTGGAGTTGCGAAAACCCGGATGGAACTCTTCGGTGACTGCGGCACCGCCCGCGATGCCGCGGCGTTCAAAGACGCCGACCTTCAAGCCGGCACGCGCCAGGTAACAGGCGCAGGTCAGGCCATTGTGGCCCGCGCCGATGATGGCCACATCGTAAGGGTCATCGCGCCCGCCTCGCGCGCTCGTCACAGACGATAGGCCTTCTTGGCGAGGCCGTACGCGAGCTCAACGGCGAGTTCGGCGGCCTCCCAGTCCTCCAGACGATGCTCGATGACCCACTTGGCGAGCATGCCGCAGTCGACGCGCCGCGCGACATCGTGCCGCGCCGGAATGGACAGAAATGCGCGCGTGTCGTCATTGAAGCCGACGGTGTTGTAGAAGCCGGCGGTTTCGGTGATCTGCTCCCGATAGCGTCGCATGCCTTCGGGACTGTCGTGGAACCACCATGCCGGGCCGAGCTTCAAGGCCGGATAGTGTCCCGCGAGCGGTGCAAGTTCGCGCGCGTACGTGGATTCATCCAGCGTGAAGACAATGAACGTCAGTCGCGGGTCGTTGCCATAGCGATTCAGCAGCGGTCGCAGACCATGTACGTAGTCTGTGGGACACGGAATGTCCGCCCCCTTGTCCCGGCCATAGCGCTGGAACAACTGCGTATTGTGATTGCGAAACGATCCGGGGTGCAGCTGCATCACCAGGCCATCTTCAATCGACATGCCGGCCATGACGGTGAGCATGTGGGCGCGGAACAGCTCCGCGTCGGCCGCGGAGCAGCTTGGGGCGCTGATGCGTTGGAACAGCGCCGCCGCTTCGCCCTCGGACAGATCGGCGGTCTGAGCCGTGGCATGACCGTGATCGGTGGAAGTCGCACCCATGCTGGCGAAGTAGGCGCGCCGGTTGCGCAGGGCGGCGAGGTAGCCTGCGTACGTGGCGGTATCCTCGTACGTCAGGGCGCCAAGCTCGCGCAGTTGCTCGTGAAAGCCTTCGAACTCCGGGTCGATGACCGGGTCGGGCCGGAAGGCCGTGATGACCCGGCCATGCCAGCCGCTGGCCCGGATGGCCTGGTGCTGCAACAGCGGGTCGGTGGGCGATTCGGTGGTCGCGAGGACTTCGATGTTGAAGCGTTCAAACAGCGCTCGCGGCCGGAATGGGGGCGTCGCAAGCAGTGCATTGATGGTGTCGAAGTACACATCGGCGGTGCCGGACTCCAGGCGCACCTTGAGGCCAAAGACCTGGCTGAATACCCAATCCAGCCATATCCGCGAGGGCGTGGCGCGAAACAGGTAGTAGTGATCGGCGAACAGCTGCCAGGCCGCGCGCGGCTCGACAGGCGCGCCGGGCGCCACTCCCAGCCGTTCCATGGAGATGCCCTGGCTGTAGAGCATTCGCAGCAGATAGTGATCCGGTTGCAGCAGCAGCTGCGGCGCGCCCGCGAAGGGCGCGTTGTCGGCGAACCAGCCCGGATCGGTGTGGCCATGCGGACTCAAGATCGGCAGGCGGGCGACGTGGTCATAGAGCTGACGGGTGAACGCCCGCACTGACGGCTCGGACGGGAACAGACGGTCGGCATGCAGGTGCAGGGGTTTGGGCATGGCGCTTACCAGTTGTACATCGTGCCATCTTCCAGCCGGTTCACCGGCAGGTAGGCACGCTTGTAGGGCTGGGTGGCCGCGAGCGCCTCGTCGATATCCACGCCCAGGCCCGGCGCATCCCCGGGATGCATGTAGCCGTCCTTGAGCGTGTAGTGGTGCGGGAAAGCGCGCAGCGTCTCGGGTGTATGACCCATGTGCTCCTGCACGCCGAAGTTGGGGACCGCGAGATCAAAATGCAGCGCGGCGGCCATGCATACGGGCGACAGATCGGTGGCCCCATGAAACCCCGTGCGCACGTTATACAGATCGGCGAAGCTTGCGATGCGTCGCAGATGCGTGATGCCGCCGGCGTGCACGATGGTGGCTCGTATGTAGTCGATCAGCTGTTCTTCGATGAGCTGCTTGCAGTCCCAGATGGAATTGAAGACCTCGCCCACGGCGAGCGGCGTGGTGCTGTGCTGGCGGATGAGCCGAAAGTTCGCCTGGTTTTCCGCCGGCACCGCATCTTCGATCCAAAAGGGCCGGTACGGCTCGAGGTCCTTGCACAGTCTTGCGGCCTCGATCGGGGTGAGACGATGGTGAACGTCATGCAGCAGGTGGACGTCCGGGCCCAAGGCCTCGCGCGCGGCCGCGAACAGCGGCGCGACCGACGGCAGGTACTTGGCCGTCGACCAGCTCGCCTCCTGGGGCAGCGCCGCATTCGCCGGTTCGTACGGTCCCTTGTCGTGGGTGACGCCATAGGTTTTCGCGAGGCCCGGCACGCCCGATTGCAGGCGGATTGCGTGATAGCCCGCCGCGCGATACTTCAACGCCTCCTTGACCGTCGCCTCGATGGTTTCGCCGTTGGCGTGGCCGTAGACCATGACGCCGTCGCGGCTCGCGCCGCCCAGCAGCTGGTACAGCGGCAGACCGGCGATCTTGCCCTTGATGTCCCACAATGCCATGTCGACCGCGCTGATCGCCGACATCGTCACCGGGCCACGGCGCCAGTAGGCGCCGCGGTACAGGTATTGCCAGATGTCCTCGATGCGATGCGCATCGCGGCCGATCAGGCAGGGCACCACATGGTCTTCAAGATAACTGCGTACCGCGAGTTCCCGCCCATTCAGCGTTGCATCACCCACGCCGTGGATCCCCGCGTCGGTGATGATTTTCAGCGTGACGAAATTGCGGCCCGGACAACTGACGATGACGCGAGCTTCTTTGATTGTCGGCATCGCCGATCCCCTTCCATGTTTGCACCGGGCCCGTTATCGCAGTTAGGGTACCGCTACCATCGGTGCCGGTCCAAGTCGCCAGGGGGACATTCTGCATGATTTCTTCGCGGGTTCCGCTGCTGATATTCTGTGCATTGCATGCCGCCGGCGCTGCGGCCGAAGACGGCTACCAACTGTGGTTGCGGTACGTGCCGGTGGACGCGGCTGCGCACGTTCGCTATGCCGCGCAGGCCACGGGCATTGTGGCCTTCGGGCGCTCGCCGGTGGTCGCCGCCGCGATGGCGGAACTCAATACCGGACTCGCCGGCATGCTGGGGACAGCCCCGGTCGCCACCAGTGCCGTGGCCGATGGCAGCATCGTCCTGGGGACCCCGACCAGTTCGCCGCAAGTGGCCGAGCGTGCCGAGGCGCTGGGACTGGCTGCGGCAGGGCCCGAAGGGTTCGTGCTGCAATCGACCCGCTGGGAGGGACACGCGGTGACGCTCATCGCCGCCAACAGCGATGTGGGAGTGCTGTATGGGGTGTTCCGGTACCTGGCCATCATGCAGCGGCATGAGTCGCTCGCATCGCTCGACATCCATGAGGCGCCGCGCCTGAAACTGCGGGTGCTCGATCACTGGGACAACCCGGATCGCACCATCGAACGCGGCTACGCCGGGCAGTCCATCTGGGATTTCTGGCGTCTGCCCGCATACGTGGATCCACGCTATCGGGACTACGCGCGCGCCGATGCCTCCATTGGCATCAACGGTGCCGTGCTCAACAACGTCGGCGCAAGTTCCGTGTACCTGACTCCCCGCTGGATCGCCAAAGTGGCGGCGATCGCCAAGGTGCTGCGGCCCTACGGTATCCGTGTCTATCTGTCCGTGCTGTTCAACAGTCCGCTGGATCTGGGGGAGACCAAGACCGGTGACCCGCGTGACCCGGCGGTGATCGCCTGGTGGCACGCCAAGGCCGATGAGATCTATCGGGCGATTCCGGATTTTGGCGGCTTCCTCGTCAAGGCCGACAGTGAGGGCCAGCCGGGTCCGCGTGACTATCATCTGACGCAGGCGCAGGGCGCCAATATGATCGCCGGCGCGCTTGCGCCGCACGGTGGTGTGCTCATGTGGCGCGCCTTCGTCTACGCCACCGAGGACAAGCAGGACCGGGTGCGCCAGGCCTACGCGCAGTTCAAGCCGCTCGATGGGCAGTTCGCCGCCAATGTGCTGGTGCAGATCAAGAATGGACCGCTCGACTTCCAGCCCCGCGAGCCCGCGCATCCGCTGTTCGGCGCAATGCCCCGCACCAACGAGATGCTGGAGGTGCAGCTCACCAAGGAATACCTCGGATTCTCCACCCATCTGGTGTATCTGGGCGCGCTGTACGCGGAAGTGCTGCGGTGGGACACCTTCGCGCACGGGCCGGGCTCCACCGTCGCGCGCGTCATCGATGGCTCACTGGATGGGCATACGCTCACCGGCATGGCCGGCGTCTCGAATGTCGGTGTGGACCGGGACTGGACCGGTTCGATCTTCGGCCAGGCCGACTGGTATGCCTTCGGCCGCCTCGCCTGGAATCCGCAGGCGGATCCGAAGGACATCGCCACGGACTGGGTGCGCATGACCTTCTCGAGCAACCCGCAAGTGGTCACGTCGATCGTGGCCATGATGATGCGCTCACGCGAGGCGGTCGTTGACTACATGACGCCACTGGGGCTCGCGCACATCATGGCGACGGGACACCACTATGGCCCGGGTCCGTGGGTAGACAATCTCAAGCGTGCGGAGTGGAACCCGGTCTACTACCATCACGCCGGCAAGGATGGCATCGGCTTCGATCGCACCGCGACGGGCAGCGACGCCCTGGCCGACTACGCACCCGAGGTGGCGCGCAGACTGGGCGATCCCACTGCCGATGACTCGAAGTTCCTGCTGTGGTTTCACCACGTGCCGTGGAATTACCGGCTGCCCTCGGGCCGCACGGTATGGGATGAACTCGTGTACCGCTATGACCGGGGTGTCGGCACGGTAGGCTCGATGTCGCGCGCCTGGAATTCACTCAAGCCGTACATCGACCCCGAGCGTTTTGATGAAACTGCCGCCTTCCTGGGCGAACAGCAGAGCGAGGCGCAGTGGTGGCGGGATGCCTGCATCGCCTACTTCCAGAGTCAATCGGGCTTGCCCTTAAGTCCCGGCACCGCACCCCCCGAGCACGAGCTCGCCTGGTACGAGCAGCAGGTCTATCGCTATGCGCCCGGGCGCTCCCAGCCCGATCCCGATCACGGCGTTGCACACTGATGAGCGTGCCAGCGGTACCCAGATTGAACGTGGCCGGCATCGCGCGACTGCCGGCCAACGTCCAGCGTCCCCAATATGAGTTGCCCCAGCGCAGCGGCATCGTGCATCTGGGGCTGGGCGCCTTTCACCGCGCCCACCAGGCGGTATACACCGACGATGCGATGGCCGCGGGCTCGCGTGACTGGGCCATCACCGGGGTTTCCTTGCGTTCCGCACAGGTGCGTGAGCAACTCCAGCCGCAGGGCGGCGTCTATACAGTCACCCAGTCCGGAGCCGCCGGGAATGAGATCCGTCTGATCGGTGCCATCCGCACGGTGCTGGTGGCACCTGAAGATCCGCTTGCCGTCATCGCGGCCCTGGCGGCACCCGAAACGCAGCTCGTCAGCCTTACCGTCACCGAGAAGGGCTATCACCGACAGCCCGATCAGTCACTGGATTTTGCGGCGCCGCCGGTGGCTGCGGATCTTCAGGGCGGCGCGCAGACCCTCTACGGCCTGCTGGCGCGCGCCTGCGCCTTGCGCGAGCAACGGGCGCTGCCGGGCCTGACCTTGTTGAGCTGCGACAATCTGGCAGATAACGGCGCGCAGCTTGAACGACTGCTGCAGCAATTTCTCGAGCGCTGCGATCCGGCGGCGGCGAGGTGGGTGCGCCGCGAGTGCCGCTGTCCGGCGTCCATGGTCGATCGCATCGTGCCGGCCACGACTGCGCAGGATCTGTCCTGGCTTGACGCGCAACTGGGTGCGCACGACGCCGCTGCCGTGATGACCGAGCCGTTCCGGCAGTGGGTCATCGAAGATGACTTCGCCGAATCACGACCGCGCTGGGAAGCCGGCGGAGCGCAATTCGTCACATCTGTGGCACCTTACGAGACCGCCAAGCTGCGCATGCTCAACGGCGCGCATTCGGCGCTCGCGTATCTGGGCCTCGCGGCCGGCCACGAATATGTTCATGAGGCCATCGGGGAAGCGCGCCTCGCCGCCTTGATCAATGTGCTGATGCGCGAGGAGGCGGCGCGCAGCTTCAGGCCGGCGCCGGGACAGGACCTTGAGGCTTACGCCGATTCGCTGCTGGTGCGGTTTGCCAACCGCGCCCGGCCGCACCGCTTGCGGCAGATCGCCATGGATGGATCGCAGAAAATCCCGCAGCGCTGGCTGGACACGCTGCGCATCTGCCAATCCGAGGGTCGGCGCTGCGCGGCGCTGCTGCAGGCACTGGGCGCGTGGATCGCCTTTGTACGCGGGGATCGTTTCCCGGTCGAGGATCCGGCGGCGCGGGAATTGGCGGACCTGTGGCAGATCTTTGGCGTCGCGGGTATCGCCGGGGCCCTGTTCGGACCCGGCGGCCGCTTTCCACAGTGGACGGCGACGGCCGCGGACCTGGATGATCTCACCGCCGCCGCCAAAGCCTACGTCGCGCGGTAGCTCGTTAGCCGCGCATATGCTCGAGCTCTACGCCCTTGGTTTCATTCACCATGGCGCGCACGAAGAAGAATGACACCAGTGCCGAGAGGGCATAGAAGCCATAGGTCACCACCAGCCCCAACGAGGAGGCCATCATCGGAAAGCTCACGGTGATGGCGTAGTTGGCGATCCACTGGGCGAAGCCCGCCACGGCGAGACCCGAACCGCGAATCTGGTTGGGGAACATCTCGCCCAGCAGGATCCACATCACCGGGCCCCAGCTCAGGTTGAAAAAGATCACGTACAGATTGGCGCTGATGAGCGCCAGCAGACCGGCCGGATGCGACAGCTGCAGGGTGCCGTTCACCAGCGATCCGGTCGAAAATGCGACCGCGACGGCGCCGAGCGTTACCGCCATGCCCAGCGAGCCGATGATCAGCAGCGGTTTACGTCCGATCCGGTCGACGGTGAAGATGGTGAAGATGCAGGCGGCGATGGACAGCACGCCCGACACCACATTGATTTCCAGGGAATCGGATTCGCTGAAACCCACCGATTCCCACAGCACGGTGCCGTAGTAGAAAACGACGTTGATGCCGACCAGTTGCTGGAAGACGGCAAGCCCGATGCCCACCCAGACGATGCGCCGTATCTTGCCGGCGCCATCCAGCAGGTCCGAGAGCTTGGGCCGATGGTGGTCGGTTGCCAGCGACTGTGAGATCTCATTGATCTTGCGCTTCGCTTCCGCCGCGCCAAAGATCCGGGCGAGCACCGTTTCGGCGTGCGCCAGCCGGCCCCGGGACACCAGGAAGCGCGGGCTCTCCGGGATGATCAGCAGCATGAAGAGGAATATCGCGGCCGGGATCACCTGCATCCAGAACATCCAGCGCCAGGCGGGATAGCCCAGCCACAGGACCGCAGTCGACCCGCCGGACACCTTTGCCAAAACATAATTCGCAAGAAAGGCACCGGTAAGGCCGGTGATGATCATGACCTGCTGCAGGCTCGCGAGCTTGCCGCGCGAGCGCGCCGGTGTCACCTCACTGATGTAGGCGGGACACAGCACACTCGCCGCACCCACGCCGAGGCCGCCGATGAAGCGGGCCACGATGAACACGATGGAAGAGGGCGCATCGCCCGCCGCAAGCGCGCTTACCACGAACAGGATGGCCGCGATGATCATGACCGTGCGCCGTCCGATCCGGTCGGCGAGCCGTCCGGCAATGAAAGCGCCGAACGCGCAGCCGACCAGCAGGGCCGCCACATTGAAGCCGGTTTCGAATTTGGTGAGTGAGAAGGTCTGCTGCAGACCATCCTGCGTGCCATTGATGACACCGCTGTCGTAGCCGAACATGAAGCCGCCGATGGTGGCGACAGCCACGATCGCGAACACGAACATCATGTTGGCCGACGCCGTATCGGCATAACCGGGCGTCGAGTCGTTGGAACCCGCGTGCATAGTGCCCCCCTCTGTCTACGTTTTTATCGGCTCGGTCTTGAGTCTAGCGTCTATCGCGGCAGGTCGCGTCGCCCATTGGTGACGTATCAGCGCTGCCCCAGCTGCGGTGATAGCGCTACCATCAATCCTGCGCTACATCTTGTCAAGCGGTGGCGTTGAAATCTTCGGAACTCAAGTATCATGCCCCTGGGTTCGAGGGACGGGACCGTGAAAAAGTCAAAAAGACGTGGCCGCAACGCGGTAACCATGCATGAAGTGGCTGAACATGCCGGGGTATCACCCATGACCGTGTCCCGGGTCATCAGCGGGGATGCGAACGTCAAGCCTGAAACGCGCAAACGTGTCGATGCGGCGATCAAGCACTTCGGCTATTCACCCAACGTCGCGGCACGCAACCTCGCGCGGGCGGCGACCGTGCATGTCGGCCTGCTGTACAACAATCCCAGTGCCGCCTACATGAATGAACTGCTGGTCGGCGTGCTGGAGCACAGCCGCAAGGCCGGATGTCAGATCCTGTTGGAAAAGTGTGGCACCCGCGGCGAGCGCACCGCAGTGGAGAAGCTGCTGGCGGACGGGGTCGGCGGGATCATTCTGCCCCCGCCACTGTCCGATTCCAGGATTGCGATCGAGGCCCTGCGGTCGCGGGATATTCCGTTCGTGGCCGTCGCCTCGGGCCGACTGGAGGGCGTGGGACTGGTGGTGCGGATCGATGACTTCGAAGCGGCTGCCTCCATGACGCGCCATCTGATTGGTCTGGGTCATCGGCGCATCGGTTTCATCCGCGGTGCGCCCAATCAGCATGCCAGCGCCGAACGCTACGCGGGCTACAAGGCCGCCTTGAGCGAGGCGCAGATCCCGCTGCGCACCGAATGGGTCAAACAGGGGTCCTTCACGTACCGATCCGGACTGGTGCCGACCGAGGAGCTGCTCACCGGGGTGGAGCGCCCGACCGCCATATTCGCCAGCAATGACGACATGGCGGCCGCGGCGGTATCGGTGGCCCACCGTTTGAACCTGGAGGTGCCGGCGCAGCTGAGCATCGTGGGCTTCGACGACACGCCGCTCGCGACCAGCATCTGGCCGACCCTGACCACGGTCCTGCAACCGGTCGCCGAGATGGCCCGACTGGCCACGGAGCTGCTGCTCAAGGAGATTCATGAGCGTCGCGAGGGCCGCACGCTGGGCCATCAGCAGCAAATCATGAAATTCGAGCTGGTAAAGCGGGACTCGACCGCGCCCGCCATGCGGCCTTGACACCCCGGCGTTGCGATGTCATCGACCGGTGCTTGCGGGATGGTAGCGCTACCAAGTAGACTAGAGCGCATTGGCAGGGGGGATGAGTGTCATGGTGCTTCGGAACGCCGACAGCCGCGTCACGCTGGATGCGGCTCACGGTGGCGGAGTCCGTGAGTTCAGTTGGCGTGGCTGGGACATTTTTCGCCCCGCCACAAGCGCCGCGACCGATCCGTTTTCCCTGGCCTGCTTCCCGCTGGTGCCGTATGCCAATCGCATCGCCCAGGGCCGATTCACCTTCGAGGGCCGTGAGGTGCGCCTGCGGCCCAACTGGGAACGCGACCCGCACCCGCTGCATGGGCAGGGTTGGCAGCGCCCCTGGACCCTCGAGCAACACTCCGCAACCCAGGCACGAATGGAACTGCTGGGCGGCGGCGATGAGTGGCCTTGGCGCTATCGCGCCGTGCAGGAATTTTCACTCACCGGTGCGGCGCTGGATATCCGGCTGTCGGTTGAGAATCTGTCGCAGGACACCATGCCGGCGATGCTGGGGTTACATCCGTATTTCCCGCAACCGGCACTGGCGACGGTGGAGGCCCGGGCCCGCACGGTGTGGCTGACGGACGCTCAGTCGCTGCCGGTACAGGAAGTGCTCGCCCCGCAAGACTGGTCGTTCGAGCGCGCGCGCGGTGCCGCACGCGTGGGACTGGATCATTGTTTTGACCATTGGGACGGTATTGCGAGCGTGCGCTGGCCCGACCGGTTTCTTAAGATCAGTGCGTCCGGCTGCCGTGCGCTGCACGTCTTTACGCCCCAGGGGCTGGACTTTTTCTGCCTTGAACCGCAGACGGCGGAAGTGGGCGCCTTGAACCGCGGTTCCGCAGCCGTCGCAAGGCTCGCTGCCGGTGAGCGTCTGGATATGGCGGTGAGCTTTGCCGTGGGACAGGCCTGATATGTATTTGGGAATTGACCTTGGCACCTCCAGTGTCAAAGCCGTGATCGTGGATGAGCACGAAGCGGTCATCGCGCAGGCCAGCGCGCCGCTGGCGGTGTCGCGCCCGCAGCCGCTGTTCTCGGAACAGGATGCGAATGACTGGTGGCGCGCCGCGCTCGAGTCGATGCTGCGTTTGCCGGCCGCCGCGCGTGCCCGCGTGCGCGGTATCGGTCTGTCGGGCCAGATGCATGGCGCAACCTTGCTGGATCGCACCGATGCGCCGCTGCGCCCCGCCATTTTGTGGAATGACGGTCGCTCCGCCGCCGAATGCCTCGAGCTGGAACAGCGTGAGCCGCGCGCGCGCGCCATCACGGGTAATATCATGATGCCGGGCTTCACGGCGCCGAAACTCGCCTGGGTGGCGCGCCATGAGCCGGAACTGTTTGCGCGCACCACAATGGTGCTGTTGCCCAAGGATTTCCTGCGCCTGAAGCTCACCGGAGAGCGGGTGAGCGATATGTCGGATGCGTCGGGTACGGGCTGGCTGGATGTCGCGCGGCGCGACTGGTCCGATGCCATGTTGTCCGCGAGCGGCCTGTCGCGAGCCAACATGCCGCGGCTGGTCGAAGGCACTGCCGTCTCCGGTCAGCTCACCGCCGCCGTCGCCGAGCAGGTGGGCATGAATCGCGTGCCGGTAGCCGGCGGGGCGGGTGACAACGCCGCGAGCGCCGTGGGTATGGGCATCATCGCGCCGGGCCAGGCGTTCCTGTCGCTGGGGACCTCCGGTGTGCTGTTCGCGGTGACCGACCGGTTTCGCCCCAATCCGGAGCGCGCCGCGCACGCCTTCTGCCACGCTATTCCCCAGCGCTGGCATCAGATGGCGGTGCTGTTGTCCGCCGCAAGTGCCCTCGACTGGGTGGCGCAGCTGGTGGGGGTCACCGATCTTGCGCGGCTGGTGGAGTCGGCACAGGCGCGAGGCCTGCGCCGCGATTCACCGTATTTCCTGCCTTACCTGTCCGGTGAGCGAACCCCGCACAATGAGCCGCGTGCGCGTGGCGTGTTTTTTGGACTCACGCATGAGACGGGGCCACCGGACCTGGTCGCCGCCGTGCTCGAGGGCGTGGCGCTCGCGTTCGCCGACGGTCAGGACGTGCTTCTGGAAAGCGGCGGTGTGATCGATGAAATCAGCATGACCGGCGGTGGCGCGCGCCTCGGTTACTGGGGACAGCTGCTGGCGGCCGCCTTGAATCAGCCTTTGACTTACCGGGCGGGCAGCGAGATCGGCGCTGCCCTGGGGGCAGCGCGCCTCGGGCGCATCGCCACCACCGGCGAACCTGCCGCGACCGTGTGCCGGCTGCCGCCGATCGTGCGGGTGATCGCGCCCGATCCTCAACTTGCCGCCTTGCTCGCGCAGCGTCGCGGGCATTTCCAGCAACTGTATCGCGACCTTCGCAATCTGTTTCAGGAGTCCGCAACATGAGCATCTTCTCTGGTGTCGAACCCATCCGCTACGCGGGCCCCACCACCGACAACGAGTTCGCCTACCGCGTCTACGACAAGGATCGCAAGGTGCTGGGCAGGCGCATGGAGGAGTGGCTGAAGGTTGCCGTGTGCTACTGGCACTCGTTCAACTGGCCGGGCGCCGACATCTTTGGTGCCGGTACGCTCACGCGTCCGTGGCTTGGGGCAACGATCACGCAGGCCATGGCCGAAGAAAAGCTCGATGCTGCGTTTGATTTCATCGCGCGTCTGGGGGTGCCGTACTTCACTTTCCACGACGTGGATGTCATGGCCACCGCGACCACCGTCAAGGATCACAACGCCAACCTGCGGCGCATCGAAGAGGCGATGGCGAAGAAAATGGCCGCCACCGGCATCAAGATGCTATGGGGCACGGCCAATGTGTTCAGCCATCCGCGCTACGCGAGCGGCGCCTCGACCAGTTCCAATCCGGAAAGCTTTGCGTGGGCGGCGGCGCAGGTGCGCGCGGCCTTGGAAACCACGCAGCGCCTGGGGGGCGAGAACTATGTGCTGTGGGGTGGGCGCGAGGGTTATGACTCGCTCCTGAATACGGAACTGCGACGCGAACTGGATCAGTACGGCCGGTTTCTGTCGATGGTGGTGGACCATAAGCATCGCATCGGCTTCAAGGGCACGATCCTCATCGAGCCCAAGCCCTTCGAACCGACCAAGCACCAGTACGACCGGGATGCCGCGGGCGTGTTCGCGTTCCTGGAGAAGTACGGCCTCACCCAGGAGGTCAAGGTCAATATCGAGGTCAATCATGCGACTCTGGCGGGACTTGATTTCGAGCATGAAGTGGCTATCGCGCGTGCCTACGGCATTTTCGGCTCCATCGATATGAACCGCGGCGATCCGCGCAATGGCTGGGACACCGACCAGTTTCCCAACAATGCGCAGGAGCTGGTGCCCGCGGTCATGCAACTGGTGGAAGACGGGGGCTTTGGCACCGGCGGGTTCAATTTCGACGCCAAGCTGCGTCGCCAGTCCGTGGACCCGAATGACCTGTACCTGGCGCACATTGGCGGCATCGATACCATCGCGCGCGCGCTGCTGGCCGCCGCCGACATCGTCAGCACGGCGGCCCTGCAGAAGGTGCGCGATGCGCGTTACCAGGGCTGGAACAGTGATCTGGGCAAACGGATCATGCAAGGGGACTTCACCCTGGGCTCACTCGCGGACCATGCCGCGGAGAAGAACCTGGACCCACGGATTGCATCGGGCCGGCAGGAACTTGCGGAGAGCATCATCGCGCGGTATTGCAAGTATTGAGACTCGCGGTTCGCTAAGAGGGGGACGTCCGTGAAATTCACAGATTCGAAAAGTCAGCTCTGCCTCGCGATTGCGATGCTGACGGTGCTGGGCCCTGCCTCCGGCAGCGACACCCCGCCTTACCTGCAGGCTTCGCTGCCGATCCCGCAGCGCGTGGCTGATCTGGTGAGCCGGATGACGCTGACGGAGAAGATCTCCCAGCTCAACAACGACGCTCGCGCCATCCCGCGCCTGCATGTTCCCGGTTACAACTATTGGAACGAGGCATTGCATGGCGTGGCACGCGACGGCATCGCCACGGTGTTTCCGCAGGCGATCGGCATTGCCGCCACCTTTGATACTCCCTTGATCAAACGCATGGGCGCCGATATCGCCGAGGAAGCCCGGGCCAAGTATGACCTCGCGCTGCGCAGCGGCGATGTGAAGCTCTATCAGGGGCTGAGTTTCTTCTCACCCAACATCAATATTTTCCGCGATCCGCGCTGGGGACGCGGCCAGGAGACCTACGGCGAGGATCCCTTTCTGACCGGACAGGTCGCCGTCGCGTTCATTACCGGCATGCAAGGTCCCGATCGCGATCATCCGGTTGTGACCACCACCGCCAAGCATTTCGCGGTGCACAGTGGGCCGGAGCTGCTGCGGCATGGCTTTGATGCCAAGCCATCGCCCCACGATCTGCGCGATACCTACCTGCCGGCGTTTCGCGCCGCGGTGGTGGATGCGCATGTCGCCTCGGTGATGTGCGCGTACAACGCTGTCGATGGTCTTCCCGCCTGCGCAAGTCCCTTCCTACTGCAGCACACCCTGCGGGACACGTGGGGGTTCAAGGGCTTCGTGGTCTCCGACTGCAACGCGGTGAACAACGTCCACGATGGCCATCACTTCGTGGACAGCGAGCCTGCGTCTGCCGCCGTTGCGCTCAAAGCCGGCATGGACAACGAATGCACCGTGAAGTTCGGGCCGCATGAAGAGGACTACGCCAAGTATGCCGATGCGCTCAAGCAGGGCCTGATCACCGAGGCTGACATCGATCGCGCGCTCAAGCGTGCGCTGACCGCGCGCTTTGAGCTCGGCATGTTCGATCCGCCGGATGCGGCACGCGCGGTCCCGATCAGCGTGGTGGATAACGCCGCACATCGGCAGCGCGCGCTGCAGGTGGCTCGCGAAAGCATGGTGCTGCTGAAGAACAACGGCATCCTGCCGCTGACCAAGGCGCCCCAGCGCATCGCGGTCATCGGCCCACTGGCCGACAGCGTGCGCATGCTCGAGGGGAACTACAACGGCACGCCCTCGCGGGTGACGACCATCGTCGATGGCATCCGCAAGCAGTTCCGCGGCTCGCAGATCGTATTCGAGCCGGGTACCGGCGAATTCCTGCGCGAGCCCGTGCCGGTGCCGACGGCCGTGCTCACCACGGAGGATGGACATCCGGGCCTGACGCTGCAGTATTTTGCGACGCCGGAACGCAATGGGACGCCGCTGCTGACCCGCATCGAATCCACCGTGAACCTCGACAGCACCGGTGATGCGGGGCTTCGGTACGCACGCTGGCGCGGCTGGCTGACGCCTGCGCAATCGGGCGACTACACCTTGGGAGTGCAGGGCGAGCGCAACCAGATCTACCTGGATGGCAAGCTCATCGTCGACGGCAAGCAGCACGGCACGACCCAGCCCGGCTTCGCCGCGGTGCACCTGGAGCAGGGACACCGCTACGCCATCATGGTGGACAACGCGGCATCGCTGTCGCGCAGCGTACGCCTGGTGTGGGTACGCAAGAATCCCGATGCGCCGGCCCGAGCGTTGGCGGCGGCGCGCAACGCGGACCTGGTCATCGCGACGGTCGGCATCACCGCGGATCTGGAGGGCGAAGAGTCACCGCTCGCCATCCCGGGCTTCAAGGGTGGTGATCGCACCGCGCTCGATCTGCCGGTCGAAGAAGAAAAGCTGGTCGAGACGCTCAAGGGCACTGGTAAGCCGCTGGTGGTGGTCCTGGTCAGCGGCAGTGGGCTTGCGGTCAACTGGATCCAGGCAAACGCCGATGCCATCCTGCAAGCCTGGTATCCGGGTGAAGAGGGGGGCACGGCGGTCGCCGAAACGCTCGCCGGGCGCAACAATCCTGCCGGACGCCTGCCGGTGACGTTCTACAAGGGGGTCGATGAACTACCGGACTTTGCCGACTACTCCATGAAGAACCGGACCTATCGGTATTTCACGGGCGCGGTGTTGTATCCGTTTGGTTACGGCCTGAGCTACTCCACATTCAAATACGACCATCTGCAGTTGTCGTCCCCGACGCTGGCGGCAGGCAAGCCGCTCACGGCGCAGGTACAACTGACCAATACCAGCGCGCGCGACGGGGACGAGGTTGCGCAGCTGTATCTGCAGTTCGGCGGCGCTTCCGGTGCGCCCGGCCGGGCATTGCGCGGATTTCAAAGAGTGCATCTGAAGGCCGGAGCATCCCGGACCCTGCACTTCGCGCTGTCGGCGCGCCAGTTGAGCCATGTGAATGACGCGGGCGAAGTAGTCGTCTCGGCCGGCAGCTACGAGGTGAGTGTGGGCGGCGGGGAGCCGAAGGTCACGCCCAATGTCATCAGCGCGCCACTGAGGATTGCGGGTGACCAGCGGCTGCCGGACTAAGCGGCAGTGATTGTCATTGGCGAATGCATGCTCGAACTGATCCGCGATGCGGATCGCTGGCGACTGGGCTATGCCGGTGACACCTTCAATACGGCGCTGTACTTAAGCCGGTTGGGGGTACCGACCGCCTTCATGACCGCCCTGGGCACCGATCCCTTCAGCGAGGAGCTGCGCACCCAATGGCGGGCGGATGGCCTGGATACCTCGCTGGTGCTGTCCGATGCAGCGCGACTGCCGGGGTTGTACGCCGTGCGCAACGATGCCGACGGCGAGCGCCATTTCTATTACTGGCGCAATCAATCCGCGGCACGCCAGCTGTTCACGCTGCCCGGGATTGAGGCGGCCCTCGCGCGGGTGCGCACGGCACGGCAGCTGTACCTGTCCGGGATCACGCTGTCTTTGTTCACCCCGAGTGAACGGACGACGCTGCAGGCGCTTGCCGAAGCGGTACGCGCCGCAGGCGGACAGGTGATCTTCGATCCCAACTACCGCGCCAAGGGCTGGAACAGTCCTGAGGAGGCCCGCGCGGCGATTCGGACACTGGCGCCGTGTGTGTCCCTCGCCTTGCCGACCTTCGCGGATGAAGTGGCATTGTGCGCCGATGCATCGCCTGCGCACACCGCGGCCCGCTGGCATGAGTGGGGAGCGCCGGAAGTCATCGTCAAGTTGGGTGCGCAGGGGTGCCTTATCTCCACCCGCGATGGCACTGTGGCGGCTCCCGCCGTCGAGGTGCGCAGGGTCATCGACACGACCGCCGCCGGGGACGCCTTCAATGCAGGATTCATTGCTGCCCGGCGCGCGGGGCGCACGCCGCTCGAGGCCGCCGGTGCGGCCAATCGCGTTGCTGCACTCGTGATACAGCACCCGGGGGCGATACTGCCGCGGGAGAATACCGCGGAACTTCGCGCCGCCCTCGCGCCATGATCAGGGGCGGCCTCGTGCTCATGGCGCTGCTGACCTGTGCGGCGGGCAACCCGTGTGTTGCGCAAACGCTCGCGCATCTGGCCAAACAGGGCGCCGCGACACAGCTCATCGTGGACGGTCATGCGTATCTGATTCTGGGGGGAGAACTGGCGAATTCCTCGGCTTCGGATCTGAACTATCTGCAAAAGCTTTGGCCGGCGCTGGAAGGTGCCGGGCTCAATACGGTGCTGGCACCGGTCGAATGGGACCAGATCGAAGCTGAGGAAGGCCGGTTTGATTTCTCGGTACTGGATGGCCTGCTGCTGCAGGCCGGTGCGCACCATCTGCACGTGGTACTGCTGTGGTTCGGTTCGTGGAAGAACTCGATGTCGACCTACGTGCCGCCATGGGTCAAGCACGACTTCAAGCGTTTCGCCAGGGCACGCGCGGCCGACGGGGTGGCCCAGGACATCTTGAGTCCCTATGACCTGGCGAGTGCCCAGGCAGACGCCCGGGCGTTTGCGGCGCTGATGGCGCATCTGAAGTCCGCCGATCTTAAGCGCACCGTCATCCTGGTGCAGGTGGAGAATGAGATCGGCATGTTGCCGAGCGCGCGCGATCATAGTGCTGCGGCCGATGCGGCCTTGGCGGCGCCGGTTCCGCAAGCCTTGATGAACGCGCTGCGCACCAACCGCGAGCACCTCAATCCCATCCTCGAGTCCCTGTGGGCCGCACAGGGTCATCGCACCGGTGGCAGCTGGGCCGACGTCTTTGGCGCTGGCGCGGCGGGTGAGGAGGTGTTTCAGGCCTGGGGCTTCGCCGCCTATGTGGAGATCATCGCCAAGGCGGGACGGGCCGTGTACCCGATTCCTTTGTACCTCAATGTCGCGCTGAATCGGCCCGGAAAGCTGCCGGGCGAATACCCCTCGGCGGGTCCTCTGCCGCATCTGTTCCTGGTGTGGAAGACCGCTGCCCCGGATATCGATTTCATCGCACCGGACATCTACTTTGCGGATTTTGTCGGGCGCCTGGACCAGTTTGCGGCCGGCAACAGTCCGGTATTCATCCCGGAGGCCGGACATGTCGGGGATGCCGCGGCCAGTGCCAACATTCTGTACGCGATCGGGACGCGCGACGCCATTGGCGCATCCCCTTTCTCGATCGAGCATCTCGAGCCGCACGATGCGCTGATTGGCGCGTATGCCATGCTTCATCAGCTGGCGCCGCTGATCCTGGCGCATGCCGGCCAAGGCGAGATGCGCGGGTTGCGCGCGCCGGTGGCTTATGACGGCACGGTGAACCAGGCGCCTCAGATCGTGGATCTGGGCGCGATCCGCTTCACGGCAAACTTCGTGGATCCCTTCACCGCCTCGGACAAACAGGATGTCGCGAGTCACGGTGCGCTGCTGATACAGACCGGGCCGGACGAGTTCGTGGCGGCCGGGAAGGGTGTGACACTGGCGTTCGCCGATCCCGCGGGCAAGTTTCGCATCGGTATCGAACAGATCGTCGAAGGTCAGTACCAGGACGGCCAGTTCGTCGCGGGCCGCTGGTTGAACGGGGATGAATCCCATCAGGGCCGGCTGCTGCGGCTGCCGCCGGATGCGTGGTCAATCCAGCACCTGAAGCTCTATCGCTTTCAGTAGCGGATAGAATGGTGCGCATGCGCGCATCCGACAGGATCGATGACATACAGATCCTGCGGGGCGTCGCGGCGCTGGTGGTCGTCCTGCATCACTTTGCGGTGATCACCAGGCCATTCAGCACGGTGCACAGCCTGTTGCGGTATCACTACTTGGCGGACCTGGGCGCATGCGGCGTCGACATTTTCTTTTGCATCAGCGGATTCGTGATGATGACGGCGATCATGACGCTGCGGCGTGACGGTCGGTTCAGTGCCGTTGATTTCCTGGCGCGGCGCGTGATTCGCATCGTGCCGCTTTACTGGATCATCACCACGATCTTCGCCGTCCTGGTGCTGGTCTGCGGACTTTGGCAGGACCCGTTCGCCAATGGCCTGCCGGTGCCGCTGACCCCGCACTACCTGCTGTCGAGCTACACGCTGCTGCCGTCGTACATGCCGGGAACCCACACCATCGCGCCGTTTCTGATTCAAGGCTGGACGCTTTCATACGAGTTCTATTTCTATGTGCTCATCTGCGGTTGTGCGATCTTCTGCGAACGACCGCTGCACATTGCGCTCGCGCTGGTGACCGCGATTGGCGCGGTATGGGTGACAGCGCGTGCCTTGCCCGCCTCGGGACTTGCCCTGCAGGCATTCGCAGCCAATTCAATCGTTTTCGAATTCGCCTTCGGGGTGGGCATTTTTCTGCTGTCACGCAGCGCCTGGAGGGCACCTCGTCTGTACACCTGGCTTGGCGTGCTCGGATTGCTCGCCACGGTTTTCTTCCCGGCCATGCAGGCCAAGCGTGTACTGTTGTGGGGCCTGCCGAGCGCATTGATTGTATTCGGCGCGGTCTGCGGCACGCGCAGAACGCGCGTTCAGCGCTTCGCGCTGCTGCTGGGGGATGCGTCTTATTCGATCTACCTGGTCCATCTGATTCCGCTGGATCTGTACACACGGCTGCTGCGCAGTGGCTACTTTGCCGGCAACGCTTCCCAATACTGCGCCATCCTGGTTGGCTGTGTCGTCACGGCATTGATTGGAGTGGGCGTCTACCGGTGGCTCGAGAAGCCCCTCACCCGGGGGTTGAACCGCTGGTACGGCCTGCACCTAGGGCGCGTCGCAAGCCGCGCACGATCGCAGTGACCTTCGCGGGGGCGACTGCCCGCAGCGCAATCGCCGCGGCCTTCGGCCAATAGTCGAGGCGCGCAGGGCTGCCCCTCCAGATCATGCCCAAGGCTTCGCGGCGGCGTCCCGCTACCGCATGCAACCGCGCGAGCGTCAGGGCATTTCGGGCTCTCTCGGCACGCACAATCGCGTGATGCTCGGCGGTGGTCGCCATCTCAGCGGCGACTTTGTCGAGCAGCCGGAACCGCCATTCATGGACGCGCGCTCGGTCGGCGCTGTAATGCTGCGCATGATTGCGCACCTGCGTCAGCTGTTGCGCTATCGCCCCGGCCTCACTTCGCAAGCTCATCCGCAGCAACAGGTCGTAGTCTTCGTAGAAGAGTTGCGCCTCATCGAAGCCCCCGAGCTCCTCGACCAGACTGCGTTCGGCGAACACGCAGGTGGGCGTCATGGCCACCTCGAACGTGAGCAGCTGGGCGAAGATCGCGCCCTCACGCACGACTCGCCGGCCGGGGAATTCCGTGGGCAGGGCGCGGCCTTCGGCATCGATGCGCAGCAGGGCCGTGTAGTTCCAACGCCGCGTGCTGTTCCCCTGATGCAAGGCCAGCTGCGCGCTCAGTTTGCTGGGCAGCCAAAGATCGTCTGAATCCATGAACGCCAGGTAATCGCTGCGCGATGCGCGCATGGCGATGTTGCGGACGGCGCCGGGATTGCCGGTATGCACAAGATAAAGCACCTTGACCCGGGGGTTGCCGGCGAGCTCGCTCAGGTACGAGAGGGTTTCCGCACCCGAGCCATCGTCGGCGATGATCAGTTCCCAATCGTTGAAAGTCTGCGCAAATACCGAGTCAACGGCGGCGCGCAGGTAGGTGAGACGGTTGTACGTCGGCAGAATGATCGCGACACTGCAGTGATCTTTCATGCGCGGGACCGCGACATCTGCAGCATCTGCCTGATGTGTCGCAGGCATGCGGGGCAAAGCAGGCCAAGAACGCGTACCAGCACACGGCGGCCACGAGCGCGCGCGATGAGAGTGCCGGCGCGAACCCGCAGGCGCAGCGGCAGGCCGCGCCGGATGAACAGGGCGTTGAACTGGATACGGCTGTTGGGCTGGTCGGTTGCGACTTCAGTGAATCCGAGTGTCAACAACAGCTGCTGCACATCGGCATAGATTTTCTGCTGGGGGTTGATGCTGTGACCGGTTTCCACTTCGACGTGCAGCAGCTGGATGCGCTCGGCGACGCCGAGGCTGCCCTGGATGACTTCAAACGCCATACCCTCGGTGTCGACCCAGAGCGCGATGCGTGATTGGGGGTCGATTTTGCCGGCAGTCAGGAACGAATCGAGCCGCGTCGTGGGAACCTGCACCACTTGAAGGGGTGCATGGTCGCCGGATCGTTCATACAGGGAACTCATGCCGCGCTCGGCGCTGATTTGCGAATAGTCCGTCTTGACGAGATAAAAGGGCGCCCGACCATCCTGATCGCCGACCGCCCACGGAATGATCTGGATATCGCTGCCATGGAGTTTCGGGTTGGCCTGCATGGCAGTGAAGTTCCGGGGATTCGGTTCGAAGGCGTAGATCGCGGACTGCCGAGACACCGTCTTGAAGGCGAGCGCATCGGTGCCGTCCATGGACCCGACATCACAGATGACGTTGATTTGCAGGGTGGAGAGAAGCTGGTGGAAGAGCTGTCTGGTATTGAGAATCATCGTTTGCCGGCGTGAAAGGCTCCGCTGTAGGTACCCGCGACAGGACGGGCCGTTCGATGCGTCGCCCGATGCGGGTCATTCACCTGCCTCTTGCACCCGGAGCCGATCTGGATATAATCACAGTATCTGTATAAATACACAGGTACCGCCATGTCAGATCTGACACCTCGCCAGACACAGATCCTGCGCCTGATCCAAGACTGCATCGCCGACAGCGGCATGCCGCCCACTCGCGCTGAGATCGCCCGGGAACTGGGGTTCAGGTCCGCCAACGCTGCCGAAGAACATCTGCGGGCCCTGGCGCGCAAAGGGGTGATCGCGCTGGTGCCGGGCACTTCGCGCGGCATCCAGTTGAAGGACACCATGCGCGAGCAGTTCGGTTTGCCGCTCATCGGTCGGGTGGCCGCCGGTCGCCCGATCCTCGCCGAAGAGAACATCGAGGCGCATTACAAGATCGATCCCGCCATCTTTCAGCCGCGCCCGCACTACCTGCTGAAGGTGGTCGGCATGAGCATGAAGGATGTCGGCATTCTCGATGGCGATCTGGTGGCCGTGCACCGCACGCCCGATGTGCGCAGTCGCCAGATCGTGGTGGCGCGTCTGGAGAACGAAGTCACGGTGAAGCGCTATCGGCAGGAAGGCTCGGTGGTCTGGCTGATGCCTGAGAACGAGGACTTCGAGCCCATCCGCGTGGATCTGAAGGAAGAGCCGTTACTCATCGAGGGCATCGTGGTGGGCGTGCTGCGTCAGGGCCGGGCGGCCGGCCTCATGTAGCGATACCTCTCATTGAGCGGTTCGCGCCGCGCTTGATCTTTTGCAAGGCAGCCATGTCGATAAATGTTTTGGCCAGGCTGCTCGAACACCCGGGTATCTGGCGCGGCCGCAGTCTCACCACCCGCATTGACACGCTCGCGTCGGGTTTCCCCGAGCTCGATGCGCGACTGGTGGGCGGTGGCTGGCCCAAGGTGGGTCTGGTGGAAATTCTGGCCACCCATCTGGGCAGTGGTGAGCTGCGGCTGCTGCTGCCGCTGCTGGCGGCAGTCACGCATCAGCCCCAGGCCCGCTGGTGCACGTGGATCGCACCTCCTCTCATACCCTACGCACCGGCCCTGGCAGCGCAGGGCGTGAATCTTGCGCGAATCCTGGTAGTACGGGCCTCGAAAGGCAGGGAACGGGCCCCGGAATGGGCCACTGAACAGGCGCTGATTTCGGGGGCCTGCGATGTTGTACTCACCTGGATCACCCAACCGCTGAAACCGCGCATCGTGCGACGCCTGCAACTGGCCACGCAGCGCGGACGCACGCTGGCGTTCCTGCTGCGTCCCTGGAGTGCGCGGGTGGCGCAGGAGCCTTCCCATGCCTTGCTGCGCCTGGGCGTTGAGCCCCAAAGCCGTGGCGATCGCAACGGCGTGCGCTTGAGCATCCTCAAGAGCCGCGGTGGCAACGTGGCACAGTGGTGGATGGATGTGGATGCCGCGCAGGCCGCTGCGGGTGTCTGAGCATGTCTTCACCGGCGCGTCGCAAATCGCTTTCAACGCAGTCTGTCGGCGTCCCGCGGCAACTGTCGTTGGCAGTGCCGCCGGCAGGATCACCCCCGCCAGTGGGTCCGGTGGACCAGCCCGAACGTGCCCCGGCCCTGCGGGAGCTGTGGCTGGGAGTGCATCTGGCGCAACCTGATCCGGCGTTGCTGCAGCGTCTGGCGGTACTCGCGCAGCGTTTCACGCCGCGGGTGAGTCTGGAACCCCCGGATGGCCTGGTGCTGGAAGTGCAGGGCAGTCTGGGTCTGTTCGGCGGTGTGTCGCGGTTGTACCGCGCGTTTCGCGCCGGGTGCCGTGCCGCCGGCTGCGAGCCGGTACTGACGCTGGCGCCGACGCCGCTCGCGGCGTTGGCGGGCGGGCGCAGTGGCCTGTCATTCAAAGTCCTGGATCAGGAGCACCTGGTGAGTGCGGTGAGCCCCCTGCCACTGGGCGTGCTGCGCTGGCCGCCGCAGGTGCTGCAGCGGCTTTCGAAGCTCGGGGTCTATCGCATCGGACAGGCGCTGCGCCTGCCGCGGGCGGGTTTTGCGCGGCGCTTCGGCCGCGAACTTTTGCAGATGCTGGATCAGCTCGTGGCACGCAGTGTGGATCTGCGCGCACCGTTTCGCCTGCCCGAGCGCTTTCGCGCCAAGCGCCAGTTTGTCCGCGAACGCGAGGATCAGGCGCAGATCCTGCAGGCGCTACAGCCGCTGTTGCAGCAGCTGGCGAAGTTTCTCGAAGCTCGCCAGTGCGGCATCACCCGGCTTACCTGCCGGCTACGGCACCGTAACGACGTCCACACCGACTGCATCGTAAGGCTCGCACAGCCCGAGGCGGCGGCGGCGCGCTTGCTGGAATGGTTTGCGGAACGCTTGAGCAAGATCACGTTGCCCGGACCGGTGCGCTCACTGGAACTGCGCTCCGGGGAGCTGATCTCCCGCGCACCGGTGCACGAGTCACTGTGGCAGCCCGGCGAACACGGCGGTGGCGGCAAGGCCGGCTCACTGCCCGGGTCGCTGGAATTCATCGAACGGTTGCGCATGCGCTTGGGCGAGCTGGCAGTGCATGGCCTTATCTGCCAGGACAGCCATTGTCCCGAAGGAGCTTCGCGAGCCCTGTCACCGGCGGACCCTCAGTTCCAGCGCACTGCTGCTGCGCCACGGATGACAACATCGGCGCGTCCGTTGTGGCTCTTGGAGTCACCGCAGCTGCTGCGTGAGCAGGCGGGCTGGCCGCAGCTCGACGGGCCGCTGCGGCTGCGGCATGGGCCGGAGCGCATCGAGAGTGACTGGTGGGAGGCCCAGGGCGTCGCGCGCGATTACTACCATGCCACGGATGTGCATGGCATTGCGGTGTGGGTGTTCCGCGAGCGCGCACCGCCGCATCGCTGGTTCCTGCACGGGTTATCAGGATGAACGCTTCCCTGCCTGGCTATGCGGAGCTGCACTGTCTCAGCCACTTCACCTTCCTGCGCGGCGCATCGCGGCCCGCGGAGCTGGTGCAGCGGGCACAAGAGCTCGGCTACCACGCCCTCGCGATCACCGATGAGTGTTCCGTGGCGGGCGTGGTGCGTGCGCACATGGCGGTCCAGAACTGCGGGCCACCCTCCCTGAAGCTCATCATCGGCGCGGAGTTCACGCTCGCCTGTGGCTTGAAGCTTGTGGCGCTGGCCACCCAGCGCCAGGGTTATGCGCGGCTGTGCGCGCTGATCACCCACGGCCGACGTGCGGCGCCCAAGGGCAGCTACCATCTCACGCGCGAAGATGTAGAGCGTGAGCTCACCGGCTGCCTGATCCTGTGGCTGCCCGGTGCGACGCCCGTGGTCGAGCAGCTGCAGTGGCTGCGCAGTCGCTTTGCCGGCAGCCTATGGATCGCCGTGGAGCTGCTGCTCAAAGGCACGGATGCGCACTATCTGGCGCAGCTGACGCTGATCGCACAGAAATACTCGGTGCCACTGGTGGCGAGCGGGGATGTGCACATGCATGTGCGGGCGCGCCGGCGCCTGCAGGATGCACTGACCGCCATCCGTCACGGAGTGACGCTCAAAGAGGCCGGTGCCCGGCTGTATCCCAACGGTGAGCGGCATCTGCGCGAGCCCAGCCGACTGGCGCGGCTGTATCCGCCGGACCTTCTGGCGCAGACGCTCGAGATTGCGCAGCGCTGCAATTTCAGTCTCAACGAGCTGCGCTATGAGTATCCGCGCGAGCTGGTCCCGGAAGGGGAGACGCCCGCCACCTGGCTGCGCAAGCTCGTGGAGCAGGGTGCGCGCCTGCGCTGGGCCGACGGGGGATCTGCCGAGGCATGGCAGATTATTGAACGCGAACTGGCCCTCATCGCTGAGCTTGGTTACGAGGCGTACTTCCTGACGGTGTATGACATCGTGGCCTTCGCGAACGGCCGGGGCATTCTCGCGCAAGGGCGCGGCTCGGCCGCCAATTCCCTGGTGTGTTACTGCCTGCATATCACCGCCATCGGCCAACGGCTGGACTCGTTGCTGATGGAACGGTTCATCTCCCGCGAACGCGCTGAGCCGCCTGACATCGATATCGACTTTGAGCACGAGCGGCGCGAGGAGGTCATCCAGTACCTGTACCGCAAGTATGGTCGCGAACGGGCGGCACTGGCGGCCACCGTCATCAGCTATCGCGGCAGGAGCGCGCTGCATGACCTGGCACGCGTCTTTGGTTTGTCGGAAGAGCGGGCACGGGCCCTGGCGCGCGTGGTGCAGTGGTGGGATGCCGCGGTGTCGGCGTCGCACCTGCGGGAGGCCGGGTTTGATCCGGAGGAGCCGGTACTGCGGCAGATCATCGCCCTGGCCGGTGAACTCATCGGCTTTCCGCGGCACCTGTCGCAGCACGTGGGCGGTTTCGTCATCGCCGCCTCGCTCCTGTCGGATCTGGTGCCGGTCGAGAACGCCTCCATGGCCGAACGCACCGTGGTGCAGTGGAACAAGGACGATCTCAACGACCTGGGCTTGCTGAAGGTCGATGTGCTGGGCTTGGGGATGCTGAGCGCGCTGCGGCGCTGCTTCGCGCTGGTCAATGGCTGGCGCGGCACGCGCTGGTCGCTGGGCCATCTGCCGCAGGAAGACCCGCAGGTCTACGCCATGATCTCCAACGCGGACACCATCGGGGTCTTCCAGATCGAGTCGCGGGCGCAGATGTCGATGCTGCCGCGGCTGCGGCCCGCGACCTTCTACGACCTGGTCATCGAGGTGGCACTGGTACGGCCCGGCCCCATACAGGGCGACATGGTGCATCCGTATCTGCGCCGCCGTAATGGCACCGAGCCCATCGACTACCCGGGTCCCAGCGCGCAGGCGGCACTGGCACGCACCTTGGGAGTGCCCATCTTTCAGGAGCAAGTCATGCAGCTCGCCATGCATGCCGCGGGCTTCACGGCCGGTGAGGCCGACAACCTGCGGCGCGCCATGGGTTCCTGGGAGCGCCAGGGCGATCTGCACTGCTTCAAGGATCGGCTGGCCGCAGGCCTGATCGCCAATCACTATCCGGTGGAATTTGCGGAACGCATCTGCAGGCAGATCGAGGGCTTCGGCGAGTACGGTTTTCCGGAAAGTCACGCGGCCAGTTTCGCATTGCTGGTCTACGACTCGGCGTGGCTCAAGCATTACGAACCCGCAGCCTTCACCTGCGCACTGCTGAACAGCCAGCCCATGGGGTTCTATGCTCCGGCACAGCTGGTGCAGGATGCCCGCCGGCATGGGGTGGAGGTACGCCCCGTCAGTGTGGCGCACAGCGATTGGGACTGTACGCTCGAGCCGGCGACGGCCGATGCCGGACAACCGGCGCTGCGGTTGGGTCTGCGCCTGGTACGTTCCCTCACGCAGCAGGGCGGGGAGCGCGTGATGGCCGCACGCGCCGCGCAGGCCTTCAGCAGCGTGTCGGATCTGGCGCATCGTGCCGCATTGGATCGTCGCGACTTTGAGGCGCTGGCTGCCGCGGGGGCGCTGGCCCTGCTCAGCGGCAACCGTCATATGGCCTTCTGGGAAGTCGCCGGTTTCGAGCGCGCGCTGCCGCTGGCCGCCGCGGATCCGACGGCCATGCAGGTGAGCGAAGGTCGGCCGCTGCTGGGCATGCCGACCGAAGCGCAGGGCATCGTCGCCGACATCGCCGCGGTGGGTCTGACGCTGGGACGTCATCCGGTCGCGCTGCTGCGCGCGCGGTTGCAGGCTGAAGGGCTGCAATGCATGGCGGATGTGGCGCAGCTACCGCATGGGCAATGGGTGCGCACCGCAGGACTGGTGCTGATACGTCAGCGTCCCGGCAGCGCGGGTGGTGTGACGTTCATCACCCTCGAGGATGAGACCGGGCAGCTCAATCTCATTGTCTGGAGCAACATCGGCGAGCGTTTCCGTCGCCCGCTGGTGGAGGCGGGACTGCTGGAGGTGCAGGGCACGCTGCAGCGTGAGGGACAGGTGCTGCACCTGGTGGCGCGCCGTCTCATCGATCGCACCGCGCTCACCGGCAGGCTCAGCGTGCCGTCACGCGATTTTCACTGAACGACTAGTGCATTCCCAGCACGCGGAACACCACCAGCAGGCCGGCGCCGAACAGGCCCGCACCCAGAAGCACGCACACCGGCAGGGTCAATACCCAGGCGAGGATGATGTTGCGCACCGTGTCCCCCTGCACACCCGAGCCGCTCGCCACCATGGTGCCCGCGATGCCCGAAGACAGAATGTGCGTGGTGCTGACCGGAAGTCCCAGCATGTCGGCCGTCTCAATGGTGGCAAAGGCCACGATTTCGGCCGATGCACCCTGCGCATAGGTCAGGTGCGCCTTGCCGATCTTCTCACCGACGGTGACCACAATGCGCTTCCAGCCAATCATCGTACCCAGGCCCAGTGCCAGGGCGACCGCCACCTTGATCCAGATCGGAATGAAATTGGTCAAGGCCTTGAGCGACTTCTGATACTTGTCAGCCGCGGTAGCATCCAGACCCGCCGGGATCTGCTTGATCTTGCCCAGGCGTGCCAGCGACTCGGCCACCAGGTAGACATTCAGGCGCAGAGTGGTGCGCTCGGCGCCGGCGACATGGTGCAGGTCGGTGATGCCGGCCATCCGGTCCACGACAACCTGATTGGTGACCAGCAGCGCCGGCAGCGTATTCGCGTCGGGTTTGCTGGTACGCAGGAAGGCGGTCAGCTGCCGGTGGGCCTCATCCAACGACGGTGGGTTGGTGTGCACGATCGCATGCAGCTGCTGTTCAATCTGGGTAGCTGAGCCGCTGATGGCCGACAAGGCCGTCGGCGATGCGGACAGGTCCAGCGCATACGCCGCCGGCACGATGCCGACCAGGATGAGCACCATCAGCCCCATGCCCTTCTGGCCGTCGTTGGATCCGTGTGCGTAACTCACGCCGGTGCACGTGAGAATGAGCAGCGCGCGCACCCACAAAGGCGGCGGCGCATCGCCCACCGGCGCCGTGAACAGTTCCTTGCGCTTGGCCAGAACGACGCGGGCGATGAGCAGCAGCGCGCCGGCCAGCACGAATCCCATGATGGGGGAGATCACCAGGGCTTTGACGGTGTCCTGAACCTTCGCCCAGTTCACTCCTTCACCGAAAGCCTCATTCGGGCTCAAGAGCGAATTCATCAGACCGACGCCGACAATGGAGCCGATCAGCGTGTGGGAACTGGAGGCCGGCAGCCCCAGGTACCAGGTGCCGACATTCCAGATGATGGCGGAGGTCAGCAGGGCGAACACCATCGCGAATCCGGCGCCCGAACCGACGTTGATCACCAGCTCCACCGGCAGCAGCGCCACGATGCTGAAGGCGACCGCGCCCGTCGACATCAGCACCCCGATCAGATTCCAGGTGCCTGACCAGACGACTGCGTAGTTGGGCTTGAGACTGCGGGTGTAGATGACGGTGGCGACCGCATTCGCCGTATCGTGAAAGCCATTCACGAACTCGAAGCTCAGCGCCAGCGTCAGCGCGAGGCCGAGAAGGATAGCGGTCGGTATATCGATGCCAAGGCTTGACAGCACGTGAGCTCCCCGAAGACTTGATTCTTGTCGGCGGAGCACAGCCTAGGGGCGTCACATGACTGTCATGTGACAGTCGCGCGTACACCCTGACCGGCCGGAAGCGGCCGGTCAGGCGCATCGAACTTAGCGGCGATAGTAGGGCCCGTAACCGTACCCGTATCCGACGCCCACGCCGACCACCGGGACGACCGGGGCCACGACGAGGCCGTGACGGGTCGGGACGGCGACACAGCCGGCCAGCAGGCCCAGGGACACGACGATTACCGCACTGATGAGAGTTTTCATAACCTTAGGCCTCCTTGTTGAACCGTTAATCAGTACAACGCGGTGAGGGGGAGGCGGGGTGACCCGGCTTACGGGTACTTAATCTGTGCGGATCAGGGGATGGTCAGCGCGACGCCGCTGGCGTTGCCGGCGCTCATATCAATGGACGTGGCCGAGGGAACGCGCGTGAGCGTGCCCAAAGGATTGGCCGAATTCCAGGCCCAGATCTCGGCGTTGTAGACGCCGGCTGCGTAACTGCTCGAGGCACTGCCGCCGGGCGCCACGGCATTCAGGGTGAGGGTGCTTTGGCCGCTGCCGAGATATCCATTCAGGGATGCTGCGCCGACCAGTGCGCCGCCTTGGGTCAGGAACAGCACAGCATTATCGAAGCTTTGACTCCCGGCGACGCTGAGCGTCCCCGTGATGGCATCAGCCGTGGCACCGCTGGGCACGGGCGGCGCCGCCAGCGTAAAGAGTGCCGTTGTCGTGGCACTGGCGGGCGCGGTGACCGTGGTGGAGAGCGCCGCGCTGCCATAGGCCGGATTGATTGCGCCGAGGGCATAGGTGGCGGCGCCTTGGGTCGGGTTGATTGTGGTGAGCGCGATGGTGCCGCCGGCGAGATACGTGCCGTATTGCAGACTGCCACCGGAGATAGCCTGGTCGGTGGCAAAGAGTCCGCTGGTCGGATCCACGGCGCGCGTTTCCACCACATACGGGACTTCGGAGCTGAGCGGCAGGGTCTGGTAGAAGCCGACCAGGGAACTGCTCGGGGCGGCGGGCGAGGCGGTGTTGAAGTTCACCAGGAACGGCGTCGCGGTGGTCAGTTCGAGCGTGCCCAAGAGCGCGGTCGCGCTGCCCGGGGCGCCGTTGGTCACCGGCACGGATTTGATGATGACGGTATCGATGGTCGGTCCGTGGACGACCAGGTCGTAGGTGGTCGGGGCGCCGCTGGCCGTGGAGAGCGGATACAGGCTGAAGGTGCCATCGCTCCCCACTCGCGTGGTCAGGGTGATGACGTGGCGGGTGCCGTCACTGCTCAAGGATTCCGCCGACACCTGCACATCCGGCAGATCAGCCGTGGTCAGTGCCGACACGACCGACAGATCCACTGCGCCCTGGATGGTGCCGGAGTACTTGGCGTCCTGGGCCTGCGGATGCGGATTGAGCAGATACGCCGGCTGGCCACTCAGGGATACCGGCACCAGATCGCGCGTGGCATCGAAATCGACGATGAACGAACTGATGGTGACGCCCGGGGTGGGCGTCGTGGAAGTCGTGGTACCGGTGCTGGTGGCGGAGGTGCCGATAATGCTGGCATCGGAACTGGTATCGGTATTGGTGCTGCCGGTGGTGGTGGTCGTCGAACTTGCGGTGTCCGTGCTGCCGCCCAGCGTGGATGAACTGGCGGCGACTGTCAGATTGGTCGCGATAGTGATGCCCTGCGCGGCATTCAATATCGCCAGCGGCACGGTGTGCGCGAGGTTCAAGGCGTCGACATAATCGACTTCATCGTTGGTGGCCGCACCGGCGCTCTGTGCCGCGGTCGTCAACGCGTCGGTTGAGTCGGCCAGAACGAGGATAATCTGGGCATAGGTGCCGGCGCTGAGGTTCAGGTTGCTGGCGAACTGGCTCAAGGTGCCATTGGTGAGATTCACCAGATCGACCGTCTGCGGGGTGGGCAGGGTGAACTTCTGCCAGGAGCTGTCCGTCGGCGCGGCAGAGGCGCTCGAGTTAAACCAGACCTGATTGACGGTCAGAAACACATGGGTGAACTGCGCGGCCGTATTGCCGGTCGCGGCAACATCGGTGCGCGCCTGACACCCGGCGAGCCACGCGCAGCCCAGCAGCACCACCAGGGCTGGCAGGCGCGAGGCGCTGGGTGACATATTCTGCATTGCAGGTTCCCTGTAACAGATCGTATCGCCGGTCCGCATGAACCGCCGACACAGGCGGTTCAACGCTCAAACGTCAGACTCGTTGACCGTACCCGGGTTCTCGCATGGACAGAATTTCACCTTGAGGCACACCGCCTCAGCGCCGCGCCTTGCGGCCGTTCTTGCGAGCGCCATCACCGATATCGTAATCGGCGAAGTCGCTGGTGAGCTCTGCGGTGAGTTTGTCCTCCCGCAGCCGCTCCAGCCGCCGCCACGGCGGCTCGCCGCTTTTCTGCGCGCGCTTCTTGGCGAGGTCCAGGTCCTTGGTCACCTGGTCGAGATCGACGTCAGCCTCGGCCTCCTCAGCCGCCGGTTCATCGAGTTCCTCACCTTCAAATTCTTCGGACTCGGCTTTTTCTCCCATGGTCCCTCAACCATGCCATCAGTCTCATTGCAGATTCTAGTGGATGAGTTGGTTCATCTGGAAGATGGGCAGGAGCATTGCAAATACGATGCCCATCACAAAAAGTCCCATCAGCACGATCAGGCCGGGTCCGAGCAACCCGACAATGGCCGTCAGCAGTCCGTCGAGCTCCCGCTCCTGGCTGATGGCCGCACGTTCGAGCATGTTCTCGAGCTCTCCGCTCGACTCACCACTTTGGATCAGATGGATGGTCATGGGCGGAAACAGCTGGCTGATCGCAAGCGACCGCCCGATGGAGGCGCCTTCACTGACCCTGAGCGATGCTTCCCCGACAGCATCGCGCATCGGCAGGTTCGTGACCACTTCCCCGGAGATGCGCAGCGCATCCAGCACCGGCACCGTCGCGCCCGTGAGGATGCTCAGGGTGCGCGTGAAGCGAGCCGTATTGAAACCGCGGGTCAGTTTGCCGATCAGCGGCAGGCGCAGCTGCAACCGGTGCCATTGACGTTTCGGTCCGGGCTTGGCGAGCCAGCGCGACAGGACGATGAAGCCCACCACGGCGATGATCAGCAGGTAGATGCCGCGCAGTCGCAAAAAATCGCTGCCGGCGATCAGCGCGCGCGTCATGAGGGGCAGCTGCGCGTGGCTGGACTTGAAGACGCCCACCACTTTCGGAACCACGTAGACCAAAAGGCCCGCCACGATGATCACGCACATCACGGTGAGGGCGATCGGATAGAGCATGGCGCCCAAGACCTTCTGGCGGATTTCCTCGCGGTTCTCGGTGTAATCGGCCAGGCGCTCGAGCACCGTATCGAGGTGCCCCGCCTGCTCGCCGGCCGAGACCGTGGCGCGATAGATTTCCGGGAAGACGCGCGGGAAGTCCGCAAAACCATCGGCGAGGGTGTGGCCCTCCATGACCTTCGAGCGTACGCCGAGCACGATGCTCTGGACCCGCTCCCGCTCGGTCTGCTGGGAGACGGCGAGCAAGGACTCCTCGAGCGGAAGGCCGGCCTTCACCAACGTGGCCAGCTGCCGCGTGAACAGTGCCAGATCGGTGGCCGAGACGCGCCGGGCGAGGGAGAAACTGCGCTTCTGCGACTTCTCCTGCTCGGAGACGGCGTTCACGGTGACCGGCAGCAGCTGCCGTTCGCGCAAGAGCTGGCGCACATGCCGCGCGGTGTCGCCTTCGAGGATGCCGCGGCTTTCGCGACCGCCGGTATCCACTGCCGTGTATTCGAATGCGCCCATGGAAGGGGTTTAGTCCTCGCGCGTGACGCGCAGGATCTCCTCCAGCGTCGTTTCTCCGCGCAGCACCCGGGCGCGTCCGTCATCGCGGATCGAGGGGGTCAGCTCCCGCGCGTGCCGCTCCAGTTCCTGTTCCGGGGCACCATCGTGAATCATGGTGCGCATCTGGTCATCGATCGTCACCAGCTCGTAGATGCCGGTACGTCCGCGATAGCCGTTGTGACCATTGCCCGGCCGGTACAGGACCGGCGCGGGAGCGTCGGCCTTGAGGTTCAACAGGCGTCGCTCGTAGTCGCCGGCCTTGAAGGCCTGCCGGTTGTCGGGATTGAGGGTCCGCACCAGGCGCTGGGCGACGACGCCGACGAGACTCGAGGAGAGCAGGAACGGCTCGATGCCCATATCGCGCAGGCGCGTGACCGCCCCGACCGCGGTATTGGTGTGCAGGGTCGAGAGCACCAGGTGGCCGGTGAGACTGGCCTGCACGGCGATCTGCGCCGTCTCCAGGTCGCGGATTTCCCCGATCATCACCACATCGGGGTCCTGGCGCAGGATGGCGCGCAGTCCCCGGGCGAAGGTCATCTCGACCTTGGTGTTGACCTGGGTCTGGCCGATGCCATCGATGTAATACTCGATCGGATCCTCGACCGTCATGATGTTGCGGGTGTTGTCGTTCAGGCGCTCGAGCGCCGCATACAACGTCGTGGTCTTGCCGGAGCCCGTGGGCCCGGTGACCAGCAGAATGCCGTGGGGCTTGTGGATGATCTCATCGATGAGCTGCCCGGTGGTCGGGTCCATGCCTAAGGCGGAGAGCTCCAGGCGGCCGGCCTGTTTGTCGAGGATACGCAGCACGACGCGTTCGCCGTGACCGCTCGGAATGGTGGAGACGCGCACATCGACCGCGCGTCCGGCGATGCGCAGGCTGATGCGACCATCCTGGGGCAGACGCTTTTCGGCGATATCGAGCTTCGACATCACCTTGATGCGCGACACGACCAGCGGTGCCACGGCGCGCTTGGACTGCAGCACCTCGCGCAAGACCCCATCGACGCGGAAGCGTACGACCAGCCGGTTCTCAAATGGCTCGATATGGATATCCGAGGCGTTTTCCTTCACTGCCTGGGTCAGCACCGCGTTGATGAGCCGGATGATGGGCGCGTCATCGTCGGCTTCCAGAAGATCGGTCTGTTCGGGCAGCACCTGTGCCAGCATCGTCAGGTCCTCGTTGCCCTCGAAGCCCCCGACCGCATCCATCGCATTGGTGGCGCCGGTCTCATAGGCCTGCCGCAACAGCGCATCGAAGGTCGCCTCATCCACCCGGTCGATCTTGAGTGGCAGGCGCAGGAAGCGGCGCACTTCGGCCAGGGCGAGCGGTGAGGCGCCGCCGCGCACGGTGCAGTGCGCGACCCCATCGCTGATCGCGCCCACCAGCACGCCGTGCCGCTTGGCGAACGCGAAGGAGACGCGCTTCTCCGCGGCGGGGGGTGCGGCAACGGCGACCACGCTGTTCATTTCGTGTCCGGGGCCTGCACGGGCGCAGCGGGGCTCGCGGTGGCTGGGGCCGGCGCCGCCGAGGGCGTGGCGCCGGCCGCATCGGCGGTTCTGGCCGCGGCATCGCGCTCGCGGCGCGACTTCTCGGCGGCGCGAGCGCGGTCCGCGTCCGTGATGGGGGCCGCTGGGGTGGAGCCCGCCGGCGGCGGCGGCGCCATCGGCGGCAGCACCGGGGACTTGACCCCCGGCAGCAGCGGCACCGACAGTTTCGATTCATCGGCGCCAACCTGGCGTTGCTCCTCGCGGATGAAGTTGTACTTGGAGTTGGTCTCAAGCGACATCTGCGTGGTGTCGTGGATGATCGTGGGGCGGATGAACACCATCAGGTTCTTCTTGGTGTGAGTCGCCGAGTGATCCTTGAACAGCTCGCCGATGATCGGAATGCTGCCCAGAAACGGCACGCGCGTTTCGGAGTGATCGTATTCATTGCTGATCAGACCGCCGATCACGATGATGCCGCCGTCCTCGATCAGCACATTGTTGGTGATCTCCCGCTTGCTGGTCGTGATGTCGACGGCACCTGCGGGACTGGGGATGACGCTGGAGCTTTCGATGTCGATCTTCAGCACGATGGCATCGCCCTCGTTGATGCGCGGCGTGATCTTCAGGATCGTGCCCACCTCCTCGCGCTGGATGGTCTGAAACGGGCTCACCGAGCCGCCGGAACTGCCGGTGTTGGTGTACTGGCCGGTGACGAAGGGCACCTCGTCAGCCGACTTCATGGTGGCTTCCTGCTGGTCGGTGGTCAGCACCGAGGGCTGCGCGATCACGTTGGAATCGGTATCGCTGCGCAGCGCTCGCAACATGGCCGCAAAACTGATGCCGGTCTTGGCGATTCGGCCGAAGGCCACGGTGGTGCCGCTTTCCAAGGCAGAGCTGATACCGGCGGTCGGGTTGGTCACGGCATTGGCCAGGTCGACCAGGCTCGCGCCTCCCACCGGCGTCAGGAACGTGGCGCCAGGGATGGTCTGGCCGTTGTTCTGCTCCCAGGTGGCCCAATTCACGCCCAGTTCCGAGGACTTCTCCAGGTCCACATCGACAATGATGGCTTCGATCAGCACCTCCGCGCGTCGGATATCCAGCTTGTCGATGATGTCCTTGAGCTGCCGCTGAACCTTGGGCGGCGCCGTGATGACCAGGGCGTTGTTGGCCAGATCCGCCCAGATCATGGAGTTCTTGTTGTCGAGGGCCGCGGGCGTTGCACCGCCCGCAGCGCCACCCGCGGCGGTCGACCCGGCCGCGCCGGACAGCTGTTTGTTGAGATTGGTGGCGAGCTTTTCCGCATCGGCGTAGTGCAGGTACACCACCTGGGTATCGCCGCCGGACTGCTGCGGGGAGTCCAGATGACTGATCAGTGCCTTGATGCGCAGTCGCGCCCCCGGCTCACCGCTGATCAGCACGCTGTTGGAGCGTTCGTCCGCCACCAGTTTCAGCGGCTGAACGCCAGGGTCCTGCTGCGCCTGACCTTGAGTCAGGCTGGTGAGCACACGCACCACCTCGGTGGCGGAGGCGTTCTGCATCGGCATCACCTCCACGTCCGCATCGCCCACCTGGTCGATGCGCGCGATGATCCGCTTGATCCGGTTCACGTTGGAGGCGTGATCGGAAATGATGATCATGTTGGCCTGGCTGGTGGCGTTGATCTGGCCGTTTTGGGTGTTGAGCAGGGGCCGCAGCACCGTTTGCAGCTGCACCGCGCTCACGTTCTTGATGGGAATGACGTCGGTGACGATCTCATCGGAGGTGGCGCTGACCTGGTCCTCCAGGTCATGGGTGCCGGGCGAATAGCGCTCCTCGGCGTCCGGCAGGATCTTGATGGTACCGCCCGCGCCGGGCACCGCGATGAACTTGTGCACGGCCAGGATGGACAGGAACATCTCCCACATCTCGGAAGGTGTGACCGGCGTCGATGACAGCATGGTGACGGTGGCACGGACCCGCGGATCGACGATCAGGGTCTTCTTGGTGACCATCTGTACGGCTGCCGCGATCTGCGCGATGTCCGTATCCTTGAAATTCATGGTGATGCGGGCGGGCGCGCTGCTGCGCGCGACGCCGTTGGGCAGCGCGCCGGCATCCTGGGCCAGTGCGAGGCTGGCGCTGCCCAGTGCCGCAGTGGCCACCAGCAGCACCGCCCAGCCCGACCGGGTGACGCCCGGATGCCTGCGAAAGTCAGAAACTGTCATCGAGTGTTCCTTAGAGCTGGGAGCGCCGCACGGCGGCTAGCGGCCATCGCGGACCGTGGGCTGCGGGCCGGTCGGCGCCTGGTTGGGCGAGGATCCGGCGGCCGGGTCCGCCGCGGTGGCGGCGCCCGGGGCGGTCTGATCCGCGCCGTTGCCGAGCTGCTCGGCCTGGTTGGCGATCTGCGACATGTTCAGAGTGATATCTTGCTGCTGCCCGTTGCGTATTACCGTGACGCGTGCCTGATCCGAGTTGCCCAGGGTGCTGAAAATGTCATTGCCGCGCGCCGGGTCATCCAGCGGTGTCCCGTTGACCGCCAGCACCAGGTCGCCATTGCGCAATCCCAGCGAGGCAAAGGCCCGGGTATTCTGGCCGGGGTACACCCGGTAGCCGTGCAGTTTGCCGTCGGCAAACACCGGCTGCGGCCTTAGGACATCGGAAATCAGGCCCGGTTCGTTGGAAATCACGCGTTGTACCCGATCCAGGGCCGAGGGACCCGCCGGCAGCACGGGCGCCGCCCCCGTGCCACTGAACTTTCGCGGCAAAAGCAGAGCTTCGATGGCGCCATTCCGCTCCAGCAGCACCCGATCGATGTAGACGGCATGGACCACCGCATTGCCGGGAACGCGCTCGCCCACCGGATACACCTTGGCGTTATTGGCGGTGGTGCCGATGATGGCCAGGCCATTTTTCGGGTCGGAGGCGGCGAAAATGCCGGTCAGGATCAGCGGCATGTTGGTCTGAGGTGCGTTGGCATCGTCCAGCGGTGCGGGCGGCGGGGCGACACCGAAGAGGTGACCATTGCCCAAAGCCGCCAGATCGAGCGGCGGATGGGCCGGGTTGGCCGCCACAGCGGCGCTGCGCGGCGGTAGGCCGGTGCCGCTGCCCGCGAGATGGGTGACGATGACGGCGGCCTGGATGCCCAGTGCCGCGGCCAGGACCCACACGGCAAGTTGTGGCGCGCGCGCGGCGAGCTCCCCGCCGGCTGCCGGCAGGCCTGGTCTTGCGAGCCACGACGCAGTGCTCATGTCCGAATCCGCCCCCTCAGGCGTGAAAGCTACCCCAATCATAGTGGGGCTTCGCTTTCGCTCTCAAGCAATTGTTTTCCAATTGGTTTCACTGTGTCCGTTTGCCGACACTACTGGGCCCTTGTGCTGGCGTTTTGGTAACCCTATAAAGAGAACATGTCGGATCCGTTTCCCGCCCGCCACGATGGCGGCGTCGCCGTCGAAGAGGCGCGACCCCAGGTCAAGCAACCGCCTCTCTACCAGGTGGTCTTACTCAATGATGATTACACCCCGATGGAATTTGTCGTCGATGTGCTGGAAAAGTTCTTCAGTCTGAACCGCCCGGCCGCCACGCGGATCATGCTGGAGGTGCATACCAAGGGTAAGGGCGTGTGCGGGGTCTTTACCTTCGAGATCGCAGAAACTAAGGTGGCACAAGTGACGGGCTATGCGCGGGACCACCAACACCCTTTAATGTGTACTCTGGAAGAGGCGTAAGGAATCACACAACGTGTTCTCTAACGAGCTTGAATTCTGTCTGAACGAAGCCTTCCACCAGGCGCGCCAGGCGCGCCATGAGTATCTGACCGTCGAGCACCTGGTGCTCGCGATCCTCGATACGCCAAAGGTGCGCGAGGTTCTCAAGGCCTGCGGCGCGGATCTGGCGAAGCTCAAGCAGGAACTGAAGGTTCACCTGGAGCAGTCGACGCCGAAACTGGAAGAGTCCGAGGACACCGAGGTGCAGCCGACGTTGGGCTTTCAGCGCGTGCTGCAGCGCGCGGTGTTCCACGTGCAGTCGAGCGGCAAGAAGGAAGTGGGCGTCGACAATGTGCTGGTGTCGATATTCGGAGAGAAGCAGAGCCACGCGGTTTATCTGCTGAATCGCCAGAACGTCTCGCGCCTGGATGTCGTCAACTACATCTCCCATGGCCTGTCGAAGATTGCCGAGGAGAAGACCGACAAGGACGAGGCGAGCCCGGACGGTGAGCGCGATGCCGAAGGCGCCGGCAGTGCGCTCGAGAAGTATGCGACCAACTTGAATCGCATGGCCCAGGAAGGGCGCATCGATCCTTTGATCGGCCGCAAGCTCGAAGTTGAACGCACCATCGAGATCCTGTGCCGGCGGCGCAAGAACAATCCGCTGTATGTCGGCGAGGCGGGGGTGGGCAAGACCGCCATCGCCGAAGGTCTCGCGCGCCTCATTGTCGAGGGCAAGGTGCCCGAGGTGCTATCCGACTGCACCATCTATTCGCTGGACATGGGCTCGCTGATCGCGGGCACCAAGTACCGCGGTGACTTCGAGAAGCGCCTCAAGGGGGTGATCTCGGAGTTGAAGAAGATTCCCGGGGCCATCCTGTTCATCGACGAAATCCATACCGTGATCGGCGCCGGCGCCGCCTCGGGCGGGGTGATGGATGCCTCGAACCTGATCAAGCCGGTGCTCACCAACGGGGAGTTGCGCTGCATCGGCTCGACCACTTACCAGGAATATCGCGGGATTTTCGAAAAGGATCACGCCCTGACGCGTCGCTTCCAGAAGATCGACGTGGTGGAGCCCACCATCTCCGAGACCATCGAGATCCTGCAGGGGCTCAAGCCGCGCTTCGAGGAGCATCACTCCATCAAGTACGCGGATGAGGCGCTGGTCGCCGCGGCGGAGCTGGCCGCGCGCCACATCAATGATCGGCACATGCCCGACAAGGCCATCGACGTGGTGGATGAGGCCGGTGCGCGCCTGCGCTTAAAGCCCGTCGCTGAGCGCGAGTCCACGGTGGAAGTGCGTCATATCGAGGATGTGGTGGCGCGCATCGCGCGCATTCCGGCCAAGAGCGTCTCCTCCTCGGATCGCGAGGTGTTGAAGACGCTGGAGCGCAATCTCAAACTGGTGATCTTCGGCCAGGACAAGGCCATTGAGGCGCTCGCCTCTTCGATCAAGATGGCCCGCTCGGGCTTGGGCGATCAGCGCAAGCCCGTGGGCAGCTTCCTGTTCGCAGGCCCCACCGGTGTTGGCAAGACCGAAGTCACGCGGCAGCTCGCGATCGCGATGGGCATCGAGTTCATCCGCTTCGACATGTCCGAGTACATGGAGCGGCACACGGTGTCACGCCTGATCGGTGCGCCGCCCGGCTATGTCGGCTTCGACCAGGGTGGGCTCCTCACCGAGGCCATCGCCAAGCATCCGCACTGCGTGCTGCTCCTGGATGAGATCGAGAAGGCGCATCCGGATGTCTTCAATCTGCTGCTGCAGGTCATGGACCACGGCACGCTGACTGACAACAACGGGCGCAAGGCGGACTTCCGTCACGTGATCATCGTCATGACCACCAATGCCGGCGCCCAGGAGATGAACCGGCCCGCGATCGGCTTCACGCAGATCGACAATGCCAGTGACGGCATGGAGGCGGTGCGGCGGCTGTTCTCTCCGGAGTTCCGCAATCGCATCGATGCGATCATCCAGTTCGCGGCGTTGGATCCTTCGACCATCGAGCGGGTGGTGGACAAGCTGATTGTCGAAGTGGAGGCGCAGCTGGAGCAAAAGGGCGTCAACCTCACCCTCGACGATGCCGCGCGCCGCTGGATCGCCGTGAAGGGTTACGATCCGAAGATGGGCGCGCGTCCGATGGCGCGGGTCATCCAGGAATACATCAAACGGCCGCTCGCCGAGGAGCTCTTGTTCGGGCGCCTCGTGGGCGGTGGCAACGTGCGGGTTACCGTGGCTGAGGACGAATCGAAACTCGCCCTCGACATCCAGCCGTCACAGCAGGAAGTGCCTGCCTAGCGGCCGCGGTAGATGATGCGACCCTTCGACAGGTCGTACGGGGTCATCTCCACCGTGACCGCATCCCCGGTGAGGATGCGGATGTAGTTCTTGCGCATTTTGCCCGAGATGTGGGCCGTCACGATGTGACCGTTCTTGAGCTTCACCCGGAAGGTGGTATTGGGCAAAGTCTCGACGACCTCACCCTCCATCTGAATCGCATCTTCTTTAGACATTGGGGCGCGGATATTGCACAAACACCGTCGCCATTGCAATGTGCTCGCGCAGCAGACCTTGAAACTGCGCCCGGGAGATCAGCCGGCTGCCCATGCTTTGCAGGTGCCGGGACGGTAATTGGCAGTCAATGACCACGATCCCCTGCGATTGACAGTATTCGACCAGCCGGGCCAGGGCGGCCTTGGAAGCGTCGCGTTCGCGACTGAACATCGATTCGCCGAAGAACACGTTACCCAGGCGGATGCCGTAGAGGCCGCCGACCAGGCTGTCATCGAGCCAGGTCTCAAAGCTGTGGGCATGGCCAAGATGGTGCAGTTCCAGGTACGCCGCGCGCATTTCCGGCAACAGCCAGGTGCCGGGACTGTGGGCGCGCGGGGCCGCACAGCCGTCGAGAACGCCCTGGAAGTCCTGATCGATGCGGTCGCTGAAGCCGCGATTGCGCAGGGTCTTGGCGAGGCTGCGGGTGAGGCGGAATTCCCCCGGCATCAGTACCGCGCGCGGATCGGGTGACCACCACAGTACCGGCTGGCCCGCCGAGTACCAGGGAAAGATCCCGCGCTGATAGGCCGCGAGCAGCCGCTGCGTCGAGAGGTCACCGCCGGCGGCCAAAAGGCCCGCCGGATCATCCAGCGCCCGCTCCGGCGGCGGAAAATGATCCGGCGGATCCGTCGGCGACAGCCACGTGATGGTTTTCATGTGGCGCGGCGGAACGGCACGTGCTCGCCGACCTGCGCCGCGTAGACATCCACCGCCGCACCCTCACGCACCAGGTAGTCGCGCACGGCGGAGCGGAAGCGCCGATCCCCAAGGTAGTGCGCCGACCAGGTCAGTGTCGGGGCAAAGCCGCGGGCGACCTTGTGCTCCCCCTGGGTGCCGGGTTCAAAGCGGCGGATGCCGCGCTCGATGCAAAACTCGATGCCCTGGTGGTAGCAGGTCTCGAAGTGCAGGCTGTGGTGCTCCTCGGCCGCTCCCCAGTAGCGGCCATAAAGTGCCTCCTGGCACCAGAAGAACACCGCGGCGGCGACCGGTTTGGACCCGTGCACGGCGATCTTGACCATGAGCGCATCGCCCAGCGTGCGCGCGATCTCACTGAAGAACTCGCGCGACAAATACGGTTCGTGGCCGTGGCGCACAAAGGTGCCGCGGTGAAAGTCGTACACCGTATCGAGGAGCTGCTCGCCGATATCGCTGCCCAGGCGGGTTTCAAAGTGGATGCCGGCTTCCTCGACCCGGCGGCGTTCGCGGCGCGCCTTCTTGCGCTTCTCGGCCGTGAAGGTCGCAAGGTACTGCTCGAAGTCCGAGTAGCCCTGATTGGTCCAGTGAAACTGGCAGTCGCGACGCAGCAGCCATCCGGCCTGCACGAACGCCTCGCGGTCCGGCTCATCGAAGAACAACGCATGGGCCGAGGAAATGCGGCTTTCGGTGCTGCAGTCCTCCAGCGCTTTGATGAGCCGGCGGCGCACCAGGGGGGCCGGCAGGTCCGGTCGCACCAGCAGCCGTGACCCCGTGGCCGGCGTAAACGGCACGCACACCGACAGTTTCGGATAGTAGTTGCGCCCAAAGTGCGCATACGCCTCGGCCCACGAGAAGTCGAAAACGAACTCGCCGTACGAATGCGACTTGCTGAAGGCGGGCGCCGCGGCGGCGAGCCCGGCCGCATCGTGCAAGGTGATGTAGGCGGGCGTCCAGCCGCTGGCCGGGCCTACACAGCCGGTGTGCTCCAGGGCCGCCAGGAACTCATGCCGCAGGAACGGCACCTCGGTGCCCGCCAGAGCGTTCCAGGCTTGCGGATCCAATTGATCGATACTGCTGTGCTGGCGGGCGAGCATGGTCCCCTTAGGTCTTGGCCGCCGCGTGGCTTTCGAGATAGCGATCGGCATCCAGGGCCGCCATGCAGCCGGACCCGGCGGAGGTGATGGCCTGCCGGTAGACATGGTCCGCCACATCGCCCGCGGCGAAGACGCCGGGCATGCTGGTGGCCGTGGCGTTGCCCGCCGAGCCGCTGGTCACCTGGATGTAGCCGTCGTGCATGTCGAGCTGGCCGGCGAAAATCTGGGTGTTGGGCGAGTGGCCGATGGCGATGAAGACGCCCGTGACCGGCACGACCGTGTGGGCCTCGGTGACGGTGCTGCGCACCTTGAGGCCACTGACGCCCTGACCGTCGTCGAGGACCTCCTCGACGGCGTGATTCCAGAGAATGCTGATCTTGCCGGCGCGCTCCTGCGCAAAGAGGCGATCCTGCATGATCTTCTCAGCGCGCAGCCGGTCGCGTCGGTGAACCAGCGTGACATGCTCGGTGATGTGGGACAGGTACAGCGCCTCCTCGACCGCGGTGTTGCCACCGCCGACCACCGCGACCCGCTGGCCGCGGAAGAAGAACCCGTCACAGGTCGCACAGGCGGAGACACCGCGACCCCGGTTGCGGTCCTCGGAGGGCAGCCCCAGGTACTTGGCGGTGGCCCCCGTGGCGATGATCAGCGCATCGCAGGTGTACTGGCGCGAGTCCCCTTCTAGCCGGATCGGCTGCTCGGCGAGATGCGCCTTGTGGATGTGGTCATTGACGATCTCGGTGGCGAAACGCTCGGCATGACGGCGCATGCGCTCCATCAGCGCCGGACCCTGCAGCCCCTCCACATCGCCGGGCCAGTTGTCCACTTCGGTGGTGGTCATCAGCTGGCCGCCCTGTTCGACACCCGTGATCAGGAGCGGCGCGCGGTTGGCCCGGGCGGCATAGACGGCGGCGCTGTAGCCGGCGGGACCGGAGCCCAGAATGATGAGGCGGCTGTGCCGTGTATTCGACATGTATAATCGTCCTTAGAGACACGCCCACAATACTAGCGCGTCGGCTTGGTGCTTGGGTCCCGGGGCTCATAAAATCAAGCCCCTACGCCACCACTATCATTCGGGAAGACATCTTGGTTGAGTCGACCGCACAAGCCCGGGGAGCCCAGCGTTTTTCCGCCGCGGTGAGCCGCGGCCTGCGGGAGAGCGCGGTCATCGCGCTGGCGGTCGTGGGCCTGGTGTTGCTGGTGGCGCTGGCCACCTACGACAGCAACGATCCGGGTTGGTCCAGGCTCTCCGACTCGACCACCATCCATAACCGCATTGGGCCTGCGGGCGCCTGGTTCGCGGATCTGCTGTTCTACATCTTTGGCCGCCCCTCGTTCCTGTTTCCGGTGATGATCGGAGTGGTCACCTGGAGCCTGTTCCGCAGCGGCCGCAAGCTCGAACACGCCTCGCGCGCGAACACGGCGGTGCGCATCGCAGGCTTCGTACTGCTGCTGGTGGCCAGCTGTGGACTGGCGACGCTGCACTGGTCGGATGCCGGCATGCCGCACACGGCGGGCGGTGCCATCGGCGATACGGTGGGCAAGGGCCTGAAGTCGGGCCTGTATTTTCTGGGCGCCACCTTGCTGCTGCTGGCGGCCTGGATGGCGGGCGCCTCGCTGTCGCTTGGGGTGTCCTGGCTCACCGTCATGGATCGACTGGGCGCCTGGAGCTGGGGTGCCGTGGCCTGGGTTCGCGCCCGGATTGCCGCACGCCGCGAAGCCGCGGAGGGCCGCGGGCGGCGCGACGCGCGCAAAGTCAGTGTCGAAACCGAGCAGAAGAAGGCCGCGACGCGCAAGCCCACGCGCATCGAGCCGCCGCCATTGGCGGTGATCAAGAGCGAGCGGGTGGAGAAGGAGCGGCAGGTGCCGCTGTTTGCGGCGGCGAAGCCCGGCGAGCTGCCGCCCTTGAGCCTCCTGGATGATCCGCCGCCGCACAAGCCGCTCTACGCGCCCGAAGCGCTCGAAGCGATGTCGCGGCTGGTGGAGATCAAGCTGCGGGATTTCGGCGTCGAAGCCGAGGTGGTCGCGGTGCAGCCGGGCCCGGTGGTGACGCGCTTTGAGTTGCGCCCGGCGCCCGGGGTCAAGGCGAGCCAGATCACGACGCTTGCCAAGGATCTGGCGCGCGCGCTGTCGGTGATGAGCGTGCGCGTGGTCGAGGTCATTCCGGGCAAGTCCGTCATGGGGCTGGAGATCGCGAACGAAAAGCGCGAGCTGGTGACGTTGGGTGAGATTCTGCGCTCCAAGGCCTACGACGATATCTCTTCACCCCTGGCCCTGGCGCTGGGCAAGGATATCGCCGGCCAGGCGATGGTCGCGGATCTGGCGAAAATGCCGCACCTGCTGATCGCCGGTACCACCGGGTCCGGAAAATCCGTGGGCATCAATGCCATGGTGCTGTCGCTGCTCTACAAGGCGACCGCCGAGCACGTGCGCCTGATCATGATCGATCCCAAGATGCTGGAACTGTCGGTCTACGAGGGCATCCCGCATCTGCTCGCACCGGTCGTGACCGACATGAAGCAGGCCGCGAATGCGCTGCGCTGGTCGGTCGCCGAGATGGAACGACGCTACCAGCTGATGTCCGCACTCGGGGTGCGCAACATCGCTGGCTTCAACAAGCTGGTGCGCGAGGCGAACGACAAGGGCAAACCGATCCTGGACCCGGTGCTCATTCAGCGTGCCTCGAATGACCCCTCGATCGATCAGTCGAAGATCCCGAACCTCGAGCCGCTGCCGTACATCGTCGTCATCATCGATGAGCTCGCCGATCTCATGATGATTGTCGGCAAGAAGGTCGAGGAGCTGATCGCACGTCTGGCGCAGAAGGCCCGCGCCTCCGGCATTCACCTGATCCTCGCGACCCAGCGGCCTTCGGTCGATGTCATCACGGGCCTCATCAAGGCCAATATTCCCTGCCGCATCGCCTTCCAGGTCTCGGCGAAAGTGGACTCGCGCACTATTCTGGATCAGATGGGCGCCGAGACGTTGCTGGGTCACGGCGACATGTTGTACCTGCCCTCGGGTACCTCCATGCCCACCCGCTGTCACGGTGCCTTTGTGTCCGATGCGGAAGTGCATCGGGTCGTCGAGGCGCTGAAGAGCGCGACCCCGCCGAACTATGTCGAGGAGGTGCTGTCCGGACCTTCGATGCCGATTCCGGGAATGCCGGATGAGGATGACGATGGCCGAGTCCTCGGCGGGGATTCCGAAAGCGATGCCTTGTACGATGAGGCCGTGAAGATCGTCACGCAGGAACGCAAGCCCTCCATCTCCTATGTGCAGCGACGCCTGAAGATCGGCTACAACCGCGCGGCGCGCCTGCTCGAGGCCATGGAGAGCGCCGGAATCGTCGGGCCCTTGCAGTCGAACGGCGCGCGCGAAGTGCTGGCGCCGCCGCCTGCGGGAGGCTGAGGGGATGGCGCACCGACATGTCGGGTTCCGGATCGGTTTGGCGATGGCATTGAGTGTCGTGCTGAATTTGAACGTGATCGTGCCTGCGCAGGCGGCCACCGAGCCCGCGCACACGCTCCTCGATGCCTGGCTCACGGGCCTTACGTCACTGCGGACGCAGTTCACGCAGACCATCAAGGATGCGCAGGGACACCAGACCGATCAGACCCGCGGGGAGCTGCTGGTGCTGCGCCCGGGGAGATTTCGCTGGGAATCGCGTACCGTGGCGGATGCGGCCGGCTCCGGCCCCGCGGCGGATTCCGGCCAGGTGCTGATCGCCGACGGCCGCAACGTCTGGTTCTATGACCGCGACCTGCAGCAGGTGATCGTCAAACCCGTCGATGCGGCGCTGTCGGCGACGCCGATCATGCTGCTGTCGGGAGGCGCCGAGGTACGCAAGGCATTTGCGATCAGCGATGCCGGCGCGAAGGATGGGCTCGCCTGGTTGCGCGTCAAGCCGCTCGCCAGCGATGCGGATTTCCGGCAGGCGGTACTCGGATTTTCGGGCGGTGAACTGCGGCAGATGATCCTGGAGGACAAGCTCGGGCATGTCGCGACGCTGAACTTCGATCGTTCACAACGCAACGCACCCGTCAGCGTCGCGGAAGTATCCTTTACGCCACCCAAGGGCGTGGATGTGATCGGGACGCCGCAGCAGTGACCGTCGCAACGGACGCCAAGGCGGGCGCGCCGCAATTCGCGGGGCTGTGGTGGGCGCTCGGCTGGGCGATGGTGCTGTTCATTCTGTATTCCACACTTGCGCCGTCGCGCTATGTGCCCGACCTGCATATCTGGGACAAGCTCGAACATGCCACGGCGTTCTTCGGCATGACGTTCTGGTTCGGCGGCCTCACCCCGCGACGGCGGTTCTGGCTGCTGGGGGTGGTGATGTCGGCGTTCGGCGCGGCCATCGAGGTGGCGCAGGGCACGATGGGACTGGGTCGTGACATGGATATCCACGACTGGATCGCCGATACCTGCGGCATCCTGGTCGCACTGGCGCTGCTGGCCTGCGTGCCGCGCCGCCAGGGTTCCTGGTTGCGCTGGGTCGAGCGTCTTATCGGGCGCTAAAGATGACGCCAGACATCACGGGGAGCAACGCGGCGCTGCGCCCGCTCGCCGATCGCATGCGACCGCGCAATCTGGACGAATTCGTCGGCCAGGCGCACCTCCTCGCGCCGGGCAAACCGCTGCGTCAGGCGCTCGAAGGCGGTCGGCTGCATTCCATGGTGCTGTGGGGTCCGCCGGGCACGGGCAAGACGACGCTCGCGCGACTCATCGCCGCGCGCGCCGAGGCCCAGTTTCTGGCGCTGTCGGCCGTCATGGCGGGCGTCAAGGACATCCGCGCCGCGGTGGAACAGGCGCGCCAGGAGCGCCGGGAGAACGGCCGCCCGACGGTGCTGTTCCTGGATGAGGTGCACCGCTTCAACAAGGCGCAGCAGGACACTTTTCTGCCGTTCCTCGAAGACGGCACGCTGATCTTCATCGGCGCGACCACCGAAAACCCGAGCTTCGAAGTCATCAGCGCGCTGCTGTCGCGCGCGCGGGTCTATGTGCTGAAGTCGCTGGGTGTCGATGATCTGGTGGGCGTGCTTGCGGCAGCACTGCGTGACGGCGAGCGCGGTCTTGGCCTTGAGAAGCTGCGGGCGCAGGCCGACGCCCTGGATCTCATCGCGCGGGCCGCCGATGGCGATGCACGCCGCGCACTCAATATGCTGGAGCTGGCGGCCGGGCTCGTGGATGCGCGGGGCGGCGAACTCACTCTCGCGATTGCCCGGGAGGTGGCAAGCGGGGGGCGGCGGCGGTTCGACAAGGGCGGGGACCAGTTCTACGACCAGATCTCCGCGTTGCACAAGGCGGTGCGCGGCACGGATCCCGATGGGGCGCTGTATTGGCTCGCGCGCATGCTCGATGGCGGCTGCGACCCCGCCTACATCGCCCGACGCGTGGTGCGCATGGCCGTTGAGGACATTGGCCTGGCCGACCCCAGGGCCTTGAGCCAGACGCTGGATGCCTGGGAGGCCTATGACCGGCTGGGCAGTCCCGAAGGGGAGCTCGCCGTGGCGCAGGCCGTGGTGTACCTGGCCTGCGCGCCGAAGAGCAATGCCGTCTATGTGGCGATGGGGGAAGTCGTTGAGGACGTGGAGCGCTTCGGCACCCTGGAGGTGCCGGCGCGTCTGCGCAACGCGCCCACGCGGCTGATGAAGGAGCTGGGGCACGGCCACGGCTATCGCTACGCCCATGATGAACCGGATGCCTATGCGGCCGGCGAACGCTATCTGCCCGACGAGCTGCCGGATCGGCGATACTATCGGCCCGCGCCCAGGGGGCTCGAGATCCGTATTGGTGAGGCGTTAGCCCGCCTGCGGGACAAAAAAACAGATGAGAAAGGTTCGACGTGATTGATCCGAAACTGTTGCGTGCTGATCTGCCGGGCGTGGTGCGCAATCTGGCGCGCCGTGGGTTCGTGCTCGATGCGGGGCGCATCACCGCCCTGGAAGAGGAGCGCAAGCGGGCGCAGATCGACGCCGATCGGGTGCGTGCTGAACGAAATTCCAATGCCAAGGCAGTGGGCGCGGCCAAGAGCCAGGGCGTGGATGCGAGTGGCCTGCTCACGCGCGGTGAGGAGCTGACCCATGAGCTGCGCAGGTTGATGCGGCACTGGTTGCGGTTCAAACCGAACTGGAATTCCTGCAGCTGAATCTGCCGAACCTGCTGGACGAGTCGGTGCCTGACGGCCGCGACGAGACGGCGAACAAAGAGGTGCGGCGCTGGGGCGAGCCTCGGAGGTTTGAGTTCAAACCGCTGGATCATGTGGCCTTGGGCGAGGGACTGGGCGGGATGGATTTCGAGGCGGCGGCACGCATGTCCGGCGCCCGCTTCGTGGTGCTGCGCAGCCAGGTCGCCCACCTGCACCGCGCGCTCGCGCAGTTCATGCTCGACCTGCACACCGTCGAGCATGGCTACACCGAGATCTACGCGCCCTACATGGTGAACGCCGCCGCCTTGGTCGGTACCACCCAGCTGCCGAAATTCGAACAGGATCTGTTCGCGGTTCGTGGCGAGCAGTCCTTCTACATGATTCCGACCGCCGAAGTGCCGGTCACTAATCTGGTTCGTGAGCAGATTCTCGGCGCCGAGACCCTGCCGTTGAAGTTCGTCTGCCATACCCCGTGTTTCCGCTCCGAGGCGGGCTCGGCGGGCAAGGACACCCGCGGCATGATCCGCAATCACCAGTTCGACAAAGTCGAGCTGGTGCAGATCGTGACGCCCGAGAAGTCCTACGCGGCACTCGAGGAGCTGACGGGCAATGCGCAGACGGTACTCGAAAGGCTTGAGATCCCGTATCGGACCGTCGCGCTGTGTGCGGGCGATATCGGTTTTGGCAGTGCCAAGACCTATGACCTGGAAGTGTGGCTGCCGTCGCAGGACAAGTATCGCGAGATCTCCTCGTGCAGCAATTTCGAAGCCTTCCAGGCGCGGCGCATGCAGGCCCGCTGGCGCAATCCCGCCACCGGCAAGCCAGAGCCCGTCCACACCTTGAACGGTTCCGGCGTGGCGGTGGGCCGGGCACTGGTTGCGGTCCTCGAGAACTATCAAAACGCGGACGGCAGCATCACTGTGCCGGCCGTCCTGCAGCCGTATATGCGCGGGCTTGCGCGTATCGTGAAACCGAAATAAGGAAAGCGCGCATGAGCAGCACAGAGGTCGTGAGTTATCACGTCGAGAACCGCATCGCCTGGTTGAAGTTCAATCGGCCGGAGAAGCGCAACGCGATGAGCCCGCCGCTCAATCGCGCCATGTTGAAGGCGCTCGAAGAACTCGAGTTCCGCGACGACGTGGGCGTGCTGGTGCTGACCGGGGAGGGCGCCGCGTGGTCTGCCGGCATGGATCTGAAGGAATACTTCCGTGAGACCGCCGCGCAGGGACTCAAGGGTACGCGCAAGGCGCAGTCCGAAGCCTATGCCTGGTGGCGCAAACTGCGCTGGTTCCAGAAACCGACCATCGCCATGGTGAACGGCTGGTGCTTCGGCGGCGGCTACGGTCCGCTGTATGCCTGTGACCTCGCCATCGCGGCCGAAGAGGCCACCTTTGGCTTATCCGAGATCAACTGGGGCATCCTGCCCGGCGGCGGCGCCACCAAGGTCGCCACCGACCTGATGAGCTATCGCGATGCGATGTATCACACCATGACCGGTGAGGGCATCTCCGGCACCAAGGCCGCCGAGTGGAAGCTGGTCAACGAGGCGGTGCCACTCGCCAAGTTGAAAGAGCGCGTGGTCGCGATCTGCGAGGTGTTGCTGAAGAAGAACCCGGTGGCACTCAAGGCCGCCAAGGACGCCGTACGCCGCGTCCATGAGATGACCTTCGACAACGCCGAGGATTACCTGATCCGTGCGCAGGAGGCGGCCGATTCCTTCGATAGCGAGGGGCGCAAGGAGGGCATCCGGCAGTTCATCGATGAGAAGAGCTTCAAACCGGGCCTCGGAACCTACGACATTTCGCGCAAGGGCAAGTAACCGGTAAACTGCAGCGGCGCCCGGAATTCGCCCCGGCGCCGGTGCGGTTTCAGCACGGAGAGGTGGCAGAGCGGTTGAATGCTCCAGTCTTGAAAACTGGCGTACCTTCACGGGTACCGTGGGTTCGAATCCCACCCTCTCCGCCAGTCAAACTAGTAAGTCAAATTGAAGTTAATGCTGCGGACCAAATAGACGCGGACTGGCATGTCGTCCAAGTATGCGGGGGTTTCATACCGGACTTGGCTTTGCCAACGGAGCGCCGCATCGTCCAGATTTGGATGTCCGGAAGATTTTAGAAGCGCTTCCCGAGAAACCCGTCCATCGGTTTCGACAACGAAAGCCACGACGACCGTGCCTGTCTCATGGTGCATCGCAGACTCTCGAGGGTAGACGACATCCGGTCCCATGATCTTTTCGGGTTGCTTGAGGTGTCCTGAATGGGGATCACGCCCATTAACCAATTCACCATTAAATTGCCCGCAGACCTTGATGAACACAGTCCTGCTAACGGACAAAAGCTCCGGGCTCATCGCATTGTGCTCGCTCGGCTCATCGTACGTACACGACGAGCCTGTCGGCCCCGACGAGGCGGGAGGATTATCTGCTATCGCATGAGTGAGGCCGTTCATGGCGACTAGCGCCAGTGCTGCGACTGTGTAAAGTGGTTTCAACTTTGAGACCCATTTTTTGGCAGTGTACCCATGTTGCGCCGCGACCCGACATCCATAAACCTCAACCGTTGCTCAACAATGTTCAAGTTGTGCGTTCAAAATTACCGCGAGCCCCGTCTCATCCGGGCATTTTGCTGTGGGAGTACAATGCTAATTGGGCAGGGAATAGCCTCAGCAGAAACGATCGGAGATACCGATGGGCGACCAGCGTATCAATAGAAGCGAATTCCGTGCTCGGTGCCCAGCCGCCGAAGTCGCGTTTTGGGTTATGGGTCTACTGATCGCAACATGCGCTGGTATGGCGTCTGCTTCTGAGGCCACGATTGAATCCGCGGCCAGCAGCCAACATCCGATGGATGAAGTCATCGTCATCGGAAAACTGGACAAGCACACGCTCAAACACGAAATCAGCCAATTTGTCGAATCACACGCGAAGCCGAGCGCAGCGATATCGCAGCTCAGTCGTTGGCAAGACGCGGTCTGCCCCGTCGTAACCGGACTTCGAGCGCCTTATGGCGAGTTCGTAGCAAAACAGATCACAAATCTTGCACGCACGGTGGGTGCGCCCGCGCCTGCTCCGCGCCGCAAGTGCCGACCGAACGTCGAGGTTGTATTTACTGCGGAGCCGCAGGCTCTCGTCGATGTCGTCGCACGAAAGTATCGGCCGCTGCTGGGATACTACGTCAGAACAGAGGCGAGGAAGGCGCTCACATTCAATCATCCCGTTCAGTCCTGGTATGTAACGGGAACACGCTCGCTCAATGGCTGGCAGCCTCCGGCTCCGGACCCCACCACAAACGGAACCCCACCGTCGCAGTTGGGACTTCCATCGACTCCTGGCGGCCTCAGCCCGTTCAACACCGAAGCGCAGATAGATTCCGACGATTCATCCGGCACGGGTGAGACCGGACTCGCTGGCAGTCACCTGAACCATGGCATGCGTAGCGATCTGGTTCATGCCCTGATCGTCGTGGATTCGATGAAGGCCAAGAAATTCACGCTCGCAACGGTCTCGGACTATGTTGCCATGCTGGCGTTGACGCGCATTGCTTCGCTCGATGCTTGCAGTGCATTGCCGAGCATTCTTGATCTGTTTTCTTCGGCGTGCACCACGATGCCGTTGAAGATGACCCAATCAGACATCGCCTACCTGAAGGGTTTGTACGGCGCTGATCTGGAGAGAAACCTGAATATTGAGCAAGGCGAGATTCGCGACCAGATGATGCAATCGATCTCAGCCAGGTGACGGTAATCAGCCGACGCCTATTCGGAAATGTCGGGCTTGCTCAGGTTATGGAGAAGCGAGCTACTTGCTTAAGATCGCCTGAAGCATTTGCCCGCGGATGTCGCCCTGCTCGAGAGAAAGGTTCATATCCAGGTCCGCCCCATACAATGCTTTCAGATACGCGGTGTCGGCGCTCGTAAGTTCCGCAGGCGGTTGTCCACAACCCGCGTCGAAGAGTGTGAGAATACTCGACAGCCCACTGCAGGTGTCTTGCGAACCGATGCGTGTGAGGGCCAGCAACGCAATGTAATCCGAAATGCCGTGCAGGGAGTATTTCGCGACCGCTTTGCTGTCCACGATGATCAGTACATGTATGAACTCACTTCGTAAGCTCTTCGTGAAATAGCTGTCGGGGTTGCCCGATTGGCCGAAGCCAGCACGGCCATCAGTCGCCGGCGAATCTACTTTCAGTCCCGTATTAAAGAGGCCGGTTACATCTCCGAAACCTGACTGACCAAGACTCAATCCCACAATCGGCAGTCCAGCGTCAAATGAGCGTGTGCCCGTCATGTACCAAGCCTGTACTGGATGATTAAATGTGGTGACGTCCTTGAATTCAGTCTCGCGGTAGTAGCCCAGCAGCGGTCGGTACTTTGTGGCGGCAATGTGATCCAGGAGTGCCTGCGGGTCACCAGTGAAAACGACTTCGACGTTCACTGAGCACCTCTTTCCCAATTTCACCGTCGGCGCACCCACACTGCGGGCCACCTGCTCGATCTGATGGGAAACTACTTCGGCTGCGGCGGCTTGCAAGCCCGTTACGAGCGGGCAGACGTTCTCGCGCCACCGGCCGATCTGACCGATCAGGGTGGAAGGCTTGCCATGCGACTGAACGAACTGATGAATCTCGTGCTTGAGCCTGGGGAGGTCAGCTTTGCCAATCACCGTCACTTCGTCCATGTGTTGCCCATTGCTGGCAACTTGACGAGGCTTGGGGTCAGGGGATCCCGTAATGTTAGTCGGGTCTGCAGCCGCCCAGGCGGTGGATGCACTACCAAGCGCAAGCGCCAAAACTAATATCAGATTTGTTCGCATGGATAGCTCTCCGACGGAACGCCAAAGTACCGGCGCGGTGCGCTCTCGGGAAGCTCAGTCTACCGCGCTCAGTGCTGGACAGCTATGCGTCAGACTTATGCTCATGGCCCAGTACCGGCCATTGACCGGCCCGACTGCCGCGCTACTCGCGGCAGACAGTGTCCCGATGCAGTAATTCCCGGGAAATGGAGCGTTTTGGAAACCCCCAGAAAATATGCTAGTTTGTGACGAATCTGTGGTCACGGCGTTCGAATCCCACTCTCTCCGCCATAGCTTAGATGAACTACAAAGGCCTTTTGGGCCGTGCGGGCCGCGCATGGACTATGTTCCGGGTACACGGTCCACGCCACTTCGTCGCGACACTTGCGACCTGGATTCGAGGCCGGTTCGGATCCCAATCCGCTGAGCAACGCGCCTATCTGAACAATAAAGCAGCGGCCGATGCCGCATTTGACGCTGCGGCGGGCGTCAGGACAGGCGGCGTACAACATCTATACGACCTGACGATCAAGAGTGAAAACGCGCGCTTCGGGACCAACCACATCGCCTCGGATCCGACCGAATTCAACCGCGCCATAGCGCGAATCGATTTCGATCTCACCGATACGACTTTCATTGATCTTGGTTCGGGACGAGGGCGGGCATTGATGATGGCCGCCATGCTTCCCTTCAAGAAAGTCATCGGCGTCGAGTTTGCTCAGGAACTGCATCAGGACAGCGTCGAAAACATCAGGACTTCGGCGCTCGATCTGGGTCGGCGCGACCGAATTACTCCGATTTTAGGTGATGCGACCCAACTGGAATTTCCCGATGGCCCGCTGGTCCTGTACCTCTACAATCCTTTCGATGCGCCCATCGTCGCCGCGGTCGCACGCAATGCCATCGCTTCCTGGCGGGCGCAGCCGCGGTCGATGCGGGTAATCTATATCAATCCGATCTTTAGCGATGAATGGCTGCGAGCCGGGTGGCAGCTGGTGGAGGCCGGGGAGGGTCGCGCCATCTTCAGACCGGGGAACCAACGACCATCCTGACAGGTCCACTGTGTGTCACGAACCGGGAGGACAGTAGATGAGAAGATTCCTGGCGACCGCCACCGCAGTACTGATCGCTGCACCTGCATTGGCCTGGACGCAGCAGACGACTGTCACTGCCGACATCGTCCGCGCCGCCAATGCCTTCCTGGCCTCCCTCACTACAGAGCAGCGTCAGAAGGTTCAGTACGCATTCAATGATGGGCAGCAGCGGGCTCGCTGGTCCAACTTGCCGACCGGCTTTGTTCCGCGCGGTGGTATCAATTTGAAACAGATGAGTCCGCTTCAACGCGAGGCGGCGATGAAGCTTCTCGCCACTGTGCTTAGCCCAATGGGGCTTGAGAAGGTGAACGAGATTCGCGAGGCCGACGACGACTTCAAGACCAACGGTTCGAAGCGCGGTCCCAGGGGGCCTAGCGGGCCTGGCGGACCCGGTGGTCGTCCCCAAGGGCCGCCGCCTGGCGCTCAGAGCGGGCTGCCATCGTTTGGCGGGACGGGCGGTCCGGGCCCGGCTGGCAGGCCGCCCTCCGGCGGCGATCAGATGTTCGGCAGCGATCTTTACTACATCTCATTCCTAGGCGCTCCCTCAACCAGCAATCCGTGGATGCTCCAGTTCGGCGGCCACCATCTGGCGCTGAACATCACCATCGACGGCAGCCAGGGGATACTGACGCCGACCCTCACTGGCGCGCAGCCCGCCACTTTCAAGCTCAATGGCACAACTATTCGTCCCGTCGGCCGAGAGAGCGACAAGGCGCTCGCTTTGCTGCAGTCCCTGGATGCGCAACAGCGCAAACAGGCCGTTCTGAACTACACAGTCGCCGATCTGGTACTCGGTCCGGGGCAGGATGACAAGAAGATCGCGCCTGAGGGCATCAAGGCTTCTGCCTTGAACGCCACCCAACAGGCCATGTTGCTGGATCTGATTGGCGAATGGTCCGGCATCATCAACGAAACATCCGCGACCACCCGCATGCAGCAGATCAAGACCGAACTGAATGAAACCTGGTTTGCATGGAGCGGTCCTGCAACCGGCTCGGCGGGAACCAATATCACCGCGTACTACCGGATTCAGGGGCCACATCTCGTCATTGAGTATGCCCCGCAGGGTGATGAGCCCACCAATCATGTGCATACCATGTATCGCGATCCGCTAAATGACTATGGTAAGGCGCTCACGAGGCAATGAGACCATGGTTCGCAGTCGTGATTGGTGCGGCAGGACTTCTTCTGTCGGGAGTCGCCTCAGCTCACCGGATCGACGAGTACCTGCAGGCCACCATTGTGACCGTGCAGAGGAATCGGATCGAGGCGTCCATGCGGTTGATCCCCGGCGTCGTTGTGGCGCCGACCGTCATCGCCGCAATCGACGCCAACAACGACGGGATTCTTTCGACGCAGGAGGCGCAGTCGTATGCCCGGCACGTGCTCGGCGACCTGTCGATCTCTGTGGATGGCAAGAAATTGCTACCGAAGCTCATTTCATGGAGCTTTCCATCGCCGTCGCAGATGCGGGACGGCATGGGTGAAATCCGTATTACCTACACCGTTGAGCTGGGAGAGGGTCACCCGAATCGAGTTCTGCTGCTGGCGAATCGTCATCTAAGTGCTGTGTCGGTATATCTGATGAATGTAGTGGTCCCGGAGGACCCCGATATTCAAATTCTGGCGCAGAAGCGCAATCAGCAGCAGTCCTGGTATGAGGTGGACTATCACCAGGAGGCGGCGGTGGCCTCGTCACCGACGCCAGGCGCGCGCATACAGACGTCCCTCAATGGCCTGCAATTCGCCAGCTTTTTCCGGCTCGGCGTACGCCACATCGCCGAGGGTACCGATCATCTGCTGTTCCTGCTGGCGATGCTGCTGCCAGCGCCGCTTCTGGCGTGTGGGTCGCGGTGGGGGCGGTCCGCCGGGCTGCGTCAAAGCCTGCTGCGGATTCTCGGCATTGTCACCGCATTCACCATAGGCCACTCCATCACCTTGAGCCTTGCGGCACTGAGCATCATCCGGGTCCCCGAACGGCCCATTGAGGTGCCCATAGCCGCCTCAATTTTGGTCTCGGCGCTGCATGCAATGCGCCCATTGTTTCCCGGAAAGGAAACGTTGATTGCGGGCTGCTTCGGTCTCATTCATGGGCTCGCGTTCGCCGCGACCCTGGATCGCTTGGGGTTGGAAATCTGGCAGAAACTGGTCGGCATATTTGCCTTCAATCTGGGCATCGAGAGCATGCAGATGCTTGTCGTTGCGGTCGTACTGCCCTCACTGCTGCTGTTGAGCGCATCGCGTGCTTATCCGGCGATTCGACTCACATGCGCCGCATTCGCCGCGGCGGCCTCGGTGGGATGGCTGCTGGAGCGGCTGCTTGGCGTATCGACCCCCGTCGACTTGATCGTGAATACGATAGCGCGATATGGGCCCTGGATGGCCGGAGGCGCGCTTCTGGTCAGTGTCACCTACAAAGTGCTGCTGGCAGCGCGGCAAGTTCCGCAGGTTGCCGGCAGGCTCGTTAATCGGCCGAGCGCGCCGCGCGTTATCGGCCTTTGACCAGTACCCAGTTCAAGAGCGCTACAGCGATTGTCGCTGCCAGGATAAGCGATCCGCCAAGGTCAATGCGCGTCAGGAGCAGGACGCAGATCGCGATGCCTGCGAAAGGCAGCAGCGGTCCGGCGGGAATCCGGAATGCGGCTGCTGAGGGTTGTTTTCGGCGCAGTGCGGGCACGGCGGCGCACACGGCCCCGAAGTAGAACAGTCGTGCCACGGACGACAATGTGACATTCCAGGAGAAACTGCCGAGTTCCGCCGCAAGCCACGCTGGCAGTGCAAACGCCAGTATCGACACATAGGGAGTGCGGAATTTCGGATGTACCGCGGCAAGCCGGATTGGGAAATCGCCGGATTCGGCGAGCGCAAAGATGCCGCGGGGCATGCCGAGCATGCTCGCGCTGAGGAAGCCGTACACCGACAGCAATGCTGCTGCGGAGACGAGTGCTGAGCCTGCCGGGCCCGCTAAGATCCGCGCGGCGTCGGCAAGCGGGCGGGTGCTGTTAGCCAGGTTCGGAACCAGGCGCAGCACGATAATCTGCAAAGTTGTGTAGAGCAGGGTTACGACCAGCAGCCCCACGAAGAGCGCGAATGGCGCGTCGCGCCTCGGGTTTCTGGTTTCACCCCCCGCATTCAACACGATTTCATAGCCGCCGTAGGCGAAGAAGAGCAGCAGGACGGCGTTCAACCAGCTGTCCAGTGGGACGCGCGCGGCTACTTCGTGCGTGCCCGCGTGAGTTGCCATGTAGAGCGTACCCGCCGCGCACAGTGCTCCGAGTGCCAGCAGTTTGGCCGCGACCGATACACTGCTGATTGAGGTGCCGGCGGAGGCCCCGCGATAATTCGCGGTGGCGAGTGTCCCGAACAGCAGTGTGATCATAATGAATCGCGGCGTTGCCTGCGTGGCGCCGGGCCAGAATTCACCCAGATAACTGACGAACAGATTGGCGCTGGCTGCGCAGGCGGTCAGTCGCACCAAGAGCATCATCCAACCCACCTGGATGCCGGCCAGTCTCCCTAAAGCGCAGCTGACATAGAGGTACGTTCCGCCGCTGGCGTCGAACTGCGAGGCGACCTCTGCATAGCAGGCCACGATCAGCGCCATCGCGGCGCCGCCCAGCACCACCGCGTAGGGACTTGCGGCACCCAGAATGCCGGCGAGGGTTGTGGGCAGGCCGAATATGCCGCTGCCAATGATGCCGTTCACCGCGAGACCCAGCAGGCTCCAGCGGCCGATCACCCGCGCCAGTTGCGGGCCCGAGGGATGACTCAATCTTCGGCCGAATGGGGATCAATGACGCGAATGGGCAGATCGTAGTGCGCCACGGTGAGACTCCAGCGTTGGTTCTCTTCGCGCCGGTATGTCGCCTGGTCGGGGAAAAGTTGTTTGGGCAGATCGCGTGATTGCGTAGTCGCGAGGATGTCCCGATAGGTGATCACCACCCGGTAGTCCCAGCGCTGGTCTTCGCTCGTGTGCAGCCCCGGCCGGTAGACGGTGTAGCTGAGGACGCGGCCGAGCTGTTTCTCTTTATCGAGCAGTGGGATCTGATATTTTTGAAACAGTCGCCAGAACTCATCGGACGAACCCCATTTGGCCCGGTAGACCCATTCGACCAGATACGGCGGCAGGGGCGCCTGCACCGTCGCCTTCGGCGCAGAGTCTGCAGCCAGTGCCAATTGGCTCGTCAACGTTATCGCCGTAGTGAGCAGCAGACAATGCAGTGCGGAACGAATCACGAAATCACCCCTTTAACTAATTGACGATCTGGATGGCAGCGCGACGTTCAGTGGGAAGTACCAGCTGCCGCACCAGTCTTTCTGCATGCTCGCGCAGCTCCTGCACGGCTGTCGCTTCCCAATGATCTGCACGCAACATGGGTCCGACGTAGTACAGACCGCGCGTCGCATGTCCCATCAGATTCAGGACGCGACCCGACGGTGCGGTGCGCAAGCCGGTATCCAGCTCGTCCGGTTGGATAAGTCCGTTGGCAACCAGATTCCGAATGAGGGGATCACGCGATGATCCACAGCGATAGTCCGGACCCGTGCAGTTGAGTACACGATCGACCACGAGCACCGAGGTCTGCGTCTGGCCGCGCGGTCGCCACGTTACACGGACCCGATTGCCCTCGGGCTGCAGTTGCACGAGCCGGCCAGCGTGCACGATCAGTCGTTGCGACTGGCGCAGTTCATCGATCGCCGCTCGCGCACTCGGCGGCAGACGATGGCGATGGATATCCCAGTAGGCTTTGACGTGCCGCAAAAATCTGCGGCGCTCGTTGAGCGGAAGCTTTGACCAGAGTCTTGGGGCAAGGGTGCGCACAAAGGTGATCGCCTCGCGCCAGTCACCGCCGCGCTCCTCGGCCGCCCGGCAGGTCTCGCGCACCACCCGGAACAGCTGGCGCATGGAGAAGGAAGCGACCCGCAGCAGCGGCAGCGCGTCAAACTGAGAATGCGAATGGCGAAACGCGGTCTGGCGGGGCGGCACCAGGCCATGACGCGATATGGCATGCAGGCGGCGCGGCCCTGATCCCGACTGCAGGGCGGTACCCACCATGTCGGCCATCGTCAGCCCCGTGCCGACGATCAGCACGGACTCATCACGGGCGAAGATCTGCGGCTCAGCCCACGGATTTTCGATCAGGCGCAAGGAGGTCCGCAGTTCATCGGGGCCAGCTAGCTCAGGGGGAGACCCATTTCCGAGTGCCAGGACTACTTCAGTCGCCATGAGCTCATGGCCGCCGTCGAATCCCAGAATGAACGTGTGACCGGGACGCCAGATGTCCAGGGAGAGCACTGACCCTCGCACGAGCTCCAGCCTGATGTGCGCCGGGGCCGCGCGCTCAGCCGTCGCCAGCATCTCCTCCAGGTAATCGCCGTAGAGCGCGCGCGGCAGAAAATCCTCCGCAGTGGCGGCAGGGTGGGTGCGCTGCGCGAAGCGCAGAAAACTCATGGGGTCGGAAGACAGCGCCGACATTCGCCCCGCCGGAACATTCAACAGGTGCGAGGAAGCATGCGCGGCGTAGGCGGCGCCTCGGGCATGGCGCTCGCGGTCGATCAGCACAATCCGCAACGGTTCGCCATGCGACTGCTGCAGCAGGTTGATGGCGGTGACGGTGCCACAGAAGCCTGCGCCGACGATCGCGATACAACGGGTAGTGTCTGCCACGATGCGCTGTCCCCTGGCTCGGTAAGCTTAAGGACTTCAGACTAGCGAATCGCCAATATCATTGAGGTGCGGATGTGGTGACAAAGGGGTAACGGGCGGCACCCCCGCGTTCAGTCACCAGCCGCTACGGCGATAGGCACGGCAAGATGCAGCGTTCGGGGCAGTAGGCACTCGCGGTCGCTGCAGGCCTGGAATCGCACGCTCAAGGGAAGTACGCGGCTGACGCCTGCCGATACCTCGTTCAAACGCACGGGGAGTCGGACCGCGAAGCTTCGGCTGTAGTAGTGCGTCTCCAAACCGAAACTCGCCGAGTATTCTTTCTGCGCGGGGCTTGCCGTGGCCGCACCGGCGACCGTCGCCACAGCGTTGGAATCAAGTGTGACGCGCAGCGGTGTCGGGCCATGCGGCAGCTGCTCGAGCGCGTAGACGTGCCAGCCTTCGTCAATGGTACCGGATACCTCCAGAGTGGCAACGCCACCCTGATGAACGGCGTCGTTTGACACGATCGCCGCGGTCCACCTCACAGGATCCGGTGGAGCGTCGGCTACGGCGATTCCGTATAGACCGGGCGCTGTCAGGAGCGCGGTGCGCAACACCGCCTCGACGGCCGCGGCGCGCGAATGCCGATAGATGATGTTCACGGGGTAGACCTCCGCACGGCGGCATAAGGAAAAGTCGACATTAGCCACGCGCGACCGGCGCGTCCAATAACGTTCGCTCCTGATCAGATTGCGATTGGGCATCAGCAATGATCGGTAGCGATGGGTAATTCCACTGTTACTGGTGTGTCACCGTGGCGCGACTGCTTTTGTCACTACCCACCAATATACTGCTGTGGATCAATCGCTGCGGGATGTCAAACGAGCAAATGAAACTGCAACAGCTGCGCTTCCTGGCCGCCGTCGTGCAAAACGACCTGAACCTGACGGCGGCGGCCAACAAGCTCGCGACAACGCAGCCGGCAGTCAGCAAGCAGCTGAAATCGTTGGAAGACGAACTCGGTTTCCGGATCTTCACCCGCCGCGGCCGCTCCTTCACCAAGATCACTGCGCCCGGCGAGCGCATCGTCATGTACGCATTGCGCGCATTGCGCGAGGTACACAACATCAAGGGCGTGTCGGAGGAGTTCAAGCACGAGGATCGAGGGCCCCTGTCAATCGGTACGACACATACCCAGGCGCGGTACGTCTTGCCGGTGGTGATCCAGAAGTTCTGTGCACAATATCCCGCCGTGAAGTTCCATCTGCACCAGGGCACTTCCGAGCAGATCGCGGAGATGGGCAAGCTCGGCCGCATCGATTTTGCGATTGCCACCGGGGCACACGAATTGTTTTCCGACTACGTGTTGCTGCCCTGCTACCGGTGGCAGCGCCGCATTATCGTTCCCAAGGACCATCCCTTGGCGCAGGTCCGTAAGCCAACGCTGGAACAGCTGGCGCAGTATCCGCTCGTGACCTATGTATTTAGTTTTACCGGGCCATCGTCGCTGCACGAGGCCTTCGCGGGCGCCGGATTGAGCCCGACGATCGCTCTGACGGCGCGTGATTCCGATGTCATCAAGACCTATGTGCGCCTCGGGTTGGGTGTCGGCATCGTCGCCGGCATGGCGCTGGAGCCGAAGGATTCGGATGACCTGGTCATCCTGGACGCAGGGCACCTGTTCCCGACACACACGACGTGGGCGGGATTCATCAGGGACGGATTGTTGCGTCAATACATGTACGATTTCCTGCAATTGCTCGCACCGCATCTGACGCGCCGACTCATCGAGCGCGCGGTCGGGTGTGGCACGCCCGAGGAAGTGGAGGCGCTGTTCGCGCATGTTCCGTTGCCGAATCGCTGAGATTCCTTTCATGCATGCGCATAGCCGAATTCCTCATTGGACAGCAATGTCGGCCGGCCCTAGTTTCATCCGAATCAGTTGTGTGCGGGGAGAACAGTCATGAATGCGACGCTCATGAGCAACATCGGGACACTCAGTTGGTCGCAGTGGCAGAACGGGGTGTTGGCGCTGCTGCGGGCGGACTTTGCTGAAGTGCTGCAGGTTATCGGCATGGATGAGGTGGATTGGGATTCGTGGCGGAATTTCTACAATGAAGGCCGCACCCCCAGGTCAGCCGTGGACCGTGCCCTGGAACGCGACTTCTGAGCGTCGCCCGACTGCTGCGACATCGATAAGGATTCCGTTCGGTGCATCGCAACCGATGCACCGAACGGCCAGGGAGTGACCTAGAACGTACTTGCCACGCGCACCGGCGCATCGCCGCTTTGGGCGTTCGCCGCCGTGCTGGGTGGAGCCTTCTCCGCCAGCAGCTGCTGGATGTGACCTTCGAACTCCTGCTTCAGCTGGGCATTGAACTCTCCGCTGGCTGGCGAGGCGAAGCCGGAGTGCACAGCCCGTACCGTGCCATCACGTCCGACGAAGACTGTCGCCGGCCAGGTGTTGAGATTTACCAGTTGCGGGACCTTTTCCCACATCTCTTCCGGCGCGCCGGCAATAAGATAGGTGTACTTGACACCGTACTGCTTGACGAACGCATGCTCGCGCTCGAGATTGCCCTGCTGGTCGGGCTCCTCAAAGTCCAAGGCGACGATGGCGAGGCCCTTATCGCGGTACTTCTTGTCGAGCTGCACCAGGTATTGGGCCTCGTCGTGGCAGTTCGGGCACCAGGTGCCCGTCACGATGGCCAATACCACCTTGCCCTTGAAGCGCGGATCGTCGTTGGACACCAGCTTGCCGTGGTCATCCGGAAAGCTGAAGGCGAACTTCTCGTGCGGGTCGCGTGCCGTCGTGTGGGTCTCGTAATCCTCAGGCTGCGGCAGTCCTTTCGCTACCGCGACGTCCGGGCGGTAGGCCACGAGCGTCGCAGCATTGCGGCCGTTGGGCGCATCCTCGTCGCCGCCGTAGGCGGAGCCGGCTTTCGCAGTCACTTCCGTGGCTTTGGCCGGCCGTTCGGTGCGCTGCTGGACCTCGAGCGTACCGTCCGCGTTCGGGACGACGGTAATGACGCCCGGGCGCGAGCCATCAAAGTGACTCAGCACCCACTTACCGTCCTGAAACCTGCCGGTGTAGGAGCCGGTGTCGCCGTCGACGCGCAGGATCGAGGCGGCAATTTCAGCACCGTGCTGCTCGATGATGAAGCGAAAGGCCTTCTCGCCTTTTGCCGAAGGGGTCGGCAACGGAACTACCCAGCTGCCGGCGACATTGGGCGCCGATTGCGAGGCTGCCGTTGCGGCGCTGTCTACATGACGCACAGCCTCGAACCCAAACTGCTGGAACTGCCCCCGACCCTGGCTGGTGACATTGCCCACGAGCTTCCCGTCCGTCAGTTGGGCGGTGATTGTGGTGAGGTAATGTTCGATATTCAGCACCAGCTTGCCGTCCTTGAAGGACGCGCTCGTGGTGCCGTCATAAGGATGGAAGCCGTCGTACAGCGTTCCTTTGATGGCTGCGTCGGTGCCGGACAGATCGAGGCGGAACGGAATGACGGTGCCGCCGCGGGTGGTCAGTGTGGCGTCCCAGCGGCCCGCCACCGGATCGGCGGGTGGGCCGGCCAGCAATGCACCACTGCCCAACAGGGCAATGGCCAAGCCGGTGGTCTTTATGAATCTTCTCATGGCTTATCCTCGGTCGATGATGAGTTGAATTTCAGGTGATTCGAACGTGCATACGTCAGCCATTCCTGCGGCAGACCGGGCTTGGTCTCCAGCAGGATCTCCAGCACCGCCTCCCGATCCGGAGCCGTCACGCTGGCGAAGTCGGGGCTTTGGTCCTGGCTGCTCAGGATCTGCAACAACCGGTGATAGACGTAGTCCCGGGCCGGCTGGGGCAGGGCATCGAAGGCGTCCGAATAGATGAGGTAGCTGCATGGATAGCGGAATATCCGCGTGCCCAGATCGAAATCGCGCAGGGAGCGGCCCCGCGAATCGCGCGGACCGCGGGTTGCGAATTGCTGGGCGAACGGTGAGGCCTGCAGTGCGGCCCGTGCGTTCAAATCGGCGAGTGGCGCCTCATTGGCGAACAGCAGGTAGCGCAACAGCTGTTCGGCCGGGCGTTCGAACTGTTGGCGTGTCGCCTCCGGCAGCGCGGCTTCATCTGGGCTCGATTTCTGCAGGGCGTACAACGCGATGCGCGTCTTATAGTTTGTCAGGGTGATAAGGTTATGCATCTGCGTCTGGTGCCCCAGCACCAGCAGCGCAACGGCATCGCTGCCGGGGCGCAGGTAGTCGGACGCCTTGTAGGCCGGCGCGGTCAGGGGTATCAGCTTGGCGGCGACCGGCCCTGGGACAGGTGTGGGTGCCTCGATCGCGGTCGCATTGGCCATGGAGGCCGCCGCGACCTGGCCGTCCACGTACCACCCGCCCCAGCGTTCGCTCAGCGGACTATTCTGGTCCGTAATGAACGAGGCGGCGCCGGGGACCAGGATGCCGGTATCGGCAGCATAAACCGAGCGGACCAGTACGCCGGGGATGCCCCGCGTGCCTGCCGCGATGTGGCATTGCGTGCAATCCAGTTCAGCGCGCTGAAACATGGGCTTATCGAGCCTGTGCTCGTCAAGGAGGTAGAAAATGGCGCCCTGTCGCGCATCGAAGGAGACGACCTCGATGGCCTTGCCGTCATGCACCTTGCCGACGTAGACGTCATCGTTGTAATAGAGCGCCCGCGGATGCTCGGGCGTGATTTTCGGATACTGGAAGCTGGTCTTAGAGAAAACCAGGGTTTGCGATTCCAGAGGCACCTTCAATAAATCGAGCACGGACTTCAGGTACCCCTGGTCGTCGTCCCACTTGAGCGTGACCTCGCCCTTCTCGATCTTCCGTTCAAGTTTCGCCACCGGATCGCTCACGTCCTCGGAGCGATAATTGATTGGCGCGTCGCTATAGGGCATGTAGCCCTGATTGCGTACCGCGATCTGCGCCTCGGCCGACACGCTGATGCCGCCCGCGACCAATGCCAGCAGTGCAAAACGCGTCCCCGGAACGCTGCGCCATGCGAAATTCATCAATTGGCTGATCATGCGCAACTACCTGGACTCGAAGGATGGAGGACTGCTCTGCCCCAGATGGCAGCTGCCGCAGGTCACCGGCACCGCATAGCGGCGATCGCCGCCGAGCTGGGCGAGGTACTTGTCGTTGATGTCCTGAAGCATGCTGATCATGAGGCGGGCCGTTGCTTTGTCCGGGTTCTCGTCCGAGGCGTAGTCGAATTTTTGCGTGGCGGGATTCTCGACATGACAGTGGTTACAGGTAACGCCCAGATCCGCCTCAAAACGCTTCATCACTTTGCCGATCTCCAGCGCCGAGATGTCCTTCGGCAGGACCTGCAGATTCACCGGTTTGCTGCGCGGGATTTCCGGCGCCGTAGCGGCATCCTCACAAACCGCGCCAGTCGTGGCGCTGAGCAATACAAAACCGCACACCCATGCCGCCGTCCGGCGCGCGTTCGAATATCGATGCACTCAACAACTCTCATAGTCAGCAGCCAAATGATTTACGCAGCAACCGCAGCATGGATCAAGGGAAAACCGCTTCTAAATTGGACTGAGCACATTGCAGAAATTCATGTGACCAGTTTGTAACCGCCATCAGAATGTATAGGTCGCCTTCACGTAGTAGTACCCGCCGTCGATGCCGATGGGGCTCGCTGCGTATTGGGTCGCGCCGAAGGACTGGCCCAGGTTGTTGTAATACGAGATCAGCCCTGCGGGGACCCTGTCCGGATAGCGGTTGAACAGGTTGACCGCTCCGGCCGATAGCGTCACCGACTTCTGCACGTCGTATGCGATGTCGAGGTCAGTGATCGGGATGACACCTGACTTGGTATCGTAGTAGGCCTGCACGCCGTTTCCGGCGACGGTGGTGATGTTGGTCGTCGTGTCGTGGATGATCTCGCGCAGGTTGATGGTCAACTTGTTGTAGGTCCACAGGGCGCCGAAGTTCAGGTTGTACTTGGGCTGTGCGCTGGTGAGACCCGCAAAACCGGTGGGGTTGAGCACCAACAGCCCCAAAGTCGCCAACGCCGGTGGTGAGGCGCGCACACTCGTGATCTGGGTCTTGTTGTAGTCGGCGTTCACCGACCAGTCCACTTTGCCAAAGTTGCCGAACTGTGTGACGTAATCGAGCGCAAGGTCGATGGTGTCGGTGGAGGTGTCCACACCGTTGAGGAAGAAATTCACCGAGTCGGTGAAGATCGCCGGATTTAGCTGATTGCCGTTGGTGTTGAGTGCCTGCGTGACCAGTGCGTTCGCCGGTTGGGGTACACCGGCGGTGTTCGCGCTGTTGGCGATCAGCGAGTAGAAGCTCTGGGAGGAGACAATGCGATGGTCCAGGTTGATGTGCGACAGATCGAGTGTGCCCGTGAATTCGGGCACTGGCGTGAACACCAGGCCTGCGCTGTAGTTAACCGAGGTCTCCGGCTGCAGGTTGCCGAGCCCGAACAGGCCCGCGGCGGGTGAGTCTGCGCCCAGCTGTACGCCGGTGGAGGTCGGTGAGGTGGAGGTCTTGGTGTAATACTCCTCCGCAACGGTCGGCGCGCGGAAGCCGTTGCTGATCGTGCCGCGCAGGGCGATGCTCGGATTGAAGTCATAGCGGGCCGTGAACTTGCCGCTTTTGGCAGAGCCGAAGTCACTGAACTCTTCGTAGCGACCGGCGACATCCAGCCGCAGTCCGCCAATCACTTTGGCCGCAAAGTCGACATAGCCGGCGTCGTTGCTGCGCTCATGGCCGCCGGCATCGGTAGTGCTGAAGCCCGCAAATGAGGCGCCGCCGCCGCCCAGGTAGGACAGCGGAATGCCGGCGCCCGCCGTGAAGGCGTCGCGGCGGTGTTCGGCTCCGAGGGCGACATTGAGCGGGCCGGCCAGGCCCACGTCGAACTCGTGATCCAGGTCCAGGTTGCTGGTCCATTGCGTGGTCTTGAACAGACCATCATAGAAGCTCGTCGGTGAATACCCAGCCGGGGAGGTGTAGCCGCTGACCGGATCGCTGACACCCCTGGCATAGGCCGTCGTATTGACCGAGTTCTCGGTGTAGAACTCATTGACGTCGCGCCCATAGGTGCTGGAGACATCCCAGTTCCAGCCGAGCAGGAGGCCGCGCAGACCGCCGGTGAGGCCGTAATCGACCTCGGCGATGTTCTCCGTGGGGGTGAACCCGTAGGGATAAAGATATTGGGTGGGTTGGACGACGCCGCCCACGGGGGCGGGGGTGTACGTGGCAATGTGCGGCAGGCGGTAGTTCTCGTAGGCTTCGGCGGCTTTCTGGCCCCAAGTACCGAAGCTATAGAACTCGACGTCTTCGCCTAACTTGAAGCCGGAATTGAACGAGCCGAGTTTCGTCTGGTACTGGGCATCACCGGAGATCCGGTTCAGAACCGGGAAGCCCGGTGCACTGACGGCATTGAGGTCGATCGGCTTAAGTCCGGCGCCCGCGTAGCTGCCCGCCGGCGGCAGCCCATTCTCCAACACGGAATAGAAGGGCAAAGCCTCGCTGCGCACCGTGTGCGCGTGATTGCGGAACTCGCCGGTGAAGTTGATGTACGAGCCGTCATAGGGCTCAAATCCGATGTTGCCGGTCACATCGTCGGTTTTCCCGCCACCGTCCTGGTAGCCGCCGTAGCTGCTTTGCAGGTTCCCGCCTTGCGGGTTCTTCTTGAGAATGATGTTGATGACGCCGCCGATGGCGTCCGAGCCATACTGAGCCGCCGCGCCATCGGTGAGCACCTCGATGTGGTCGATGGCATTTGCCGGAATCAGATTCAGGTCGGCGCCGGCGCCGCCGCCGAAGTTGTCGGTACCCGCGACGTCGATGTTGGAGGTGGTGTGGCGGCGCTTGCCGTTGATCAGCACCAGGGTGTCGTTCGGGCTGAGCGAGCGCAGTGCCGCCTGCAGTGTCAGGGCCGACAGGTCGCCGCCGGTGTTGGCAACCTCCAGCGAAGGAACGATATGGGCGAGGATCTGCGCCAGGTCGGGGGTGGCAGAAGTCCGGGCCAGCGACTCACCATCCACAACCTGCACTGGGGCAGGACTGTCGGTAGCCTTGATGCCGCTGACGCGCGTCCCGGTCACGATGACTTCCTGGAGGGAATCGGTAGTGTCGGTGGCCGCCTCCGTTGTCGATATCGCGAGGTCCGTTGCGAAGGCACGGGATGCGATCAAGGACGCCGCGACGGCGGCGGCGACGAGCGATTTGCGATGCGAATTCATTGAAAAGACCTTCTGTCGGAGTGCGGCCAAATTCCCTGGCAAATTCGGCGCCGCTTGCGCAGGCGCTCGGTTGCTCGTTGGTGTTGTGGATGCGCAGCAGGTGCGCGTTCCAGAGGGATTCAGCGTACTGAGGCGATGCGACCGCGGTCCAATGACGATCTTTCCTGAACTGATTGCAAAAGCGTCATCAGAGAAAGCCGATGAGGCGGCCACTGAAGCCGACCGCGAACCACAGCAGCAGGGCGGTAAGCGCAAGTCCACGCTGTCGCATGCTCCAGTCAGCTCTAAGAAGAGCGAGAGTCGCCGTCACCGCGAGGAGCAGCAGCAACATTTTCCAGCGGAATGCGCTGTTTGCGTAGTACTTGAAGGGCATTGATATCGCTATCAGCGTGCCAGACACAGCCATCAGCGATAATCCGATCCACAGCACCGGCAGTAACGCCGCGGTCAACGTCGAGACCGACAGTCCACGCAGTCCGGCCGGCCGCACCGCGCCCAGTGCCACGATCACAGCAGGACCCCCAAGCAGTGTCAGTCCAACGAGGTGCAACGCTTCGAGCGCCATGACGGCCCAGGTCGACTGGCGGATTGCCGTGCTCAGAGTTGTGCGCATCACGGCGCTTAGCACGATGACGTGATTCAGGCTCAAGATCCCGTCGCCGGACTTAAGGTATGAAACACCGCTATCATCCGGCCTGCGACGATGACGGCGAGCCACAGCAGGGCGGAAGTTCCGGCGAGCACACGCGCCGGCAGCGGGCCTGCGGCATTGCTGCCCCAGTCATCCACGGTGCGATAGACGGTGCGATGGAACAGCACGGCGTTCGCCGCGGCGCATACGAGCAGGATCAACTTCAGCTGGAACGCCGGGTTGTAGATGACCTTGATGGCCTCGGCCGCGAATAGCGGTATCCCGGAGGCAACCATCAGGGCGAACCCCAGCCACGTATAGGGCAGCAGTGTCTCGGCGATACGGCGCACCGGTTGTTGTTGGAACACACGCCCCAACACCCGCAGATCGACGATGATGATGGTGCCGGCCATCAATCCGATGCCCAGCACGTGCGCGCTTTCGATGATCGGAAACAAGTTATCCGATTCTTCCAGCCGCACCGCCCACGGAAGATCATAAAGCCGTTGGCACAACTCCAGGATGATGCTCACGCGCCATGGAAAGACAAGTCATGAGGTGGCGCAAGAGGAGTAACCGATATCTCACCATGTTGAACAGCGGTGTTACTGATTTATAACTGCGCTGACAACAAACAAATACGGCGATGCAGAAATCTTGCGCATAAAATTACCGGCCGCACTTAGCTTGGACGAGCGATCCAGATATGAAAATGGTGTTCACAAAATTCCTTGCACCGCTGCGATCGAGCGCCGTGGCGGCGTTGATCGGTGTGGCAGTGATGCAACCCGCCGGCGCCCACCACTCATTTGCCGCGGAGTTCGACGGCAACAAGCCGGTGCGACTGGTCGGCACGATTACGAAAATCGAATGGACGAATCCGCACTCCTATTTCTATCTCGACGTAGCCGATTCCAAAGGACAGGTACACAACTGGGCGTGCGAGTCCGGCAATCCGGGCGCGTTATCGCGGCGGGGCTGGAAAAAAGGGGATATCAAGTTCGGTGACAGGCTGGTCGTCGACGGTTATCTGGCCAAGGACGGGGCGCACCTCATTGACGCCCGACGCGTGACGTTGCCCGATGGACGCACGGTCTATGGCGGAAGCGCCGGTGACGGTGGCCCGAGCGATGAGGCGGCAGCCGGACAACCGCCGGCCGCTTCCGGCGCCAAGACACCCTAGCGGCGATATGAAGAAACACAATTTTCGGCAGCGCCTGGGGTTCGCCGTGGTATGCGCAGTATTAGCGGCGGGCGCGCCTGCGCAAACGGCGATGGTTGGCACAGAGCCCACGGGACCGGCGGCTCCGACGCCACGCGATGCGGCGGGTCATCCCGATCTTACGGGATACTGGAAGCCGCTCAAGGAAAAGGGCAAGCCGGGAGGGAATCTAGGTAAGGACCTGCCAGGCTTTCAGCTGCCGTTGACGCAGGCGGGTAAGGCAGCCCAACAGTACAATCGCACCAGGACGATTGATCCGGAGGCATTGTGCATTCTGGGCGGCATTCCGCGGCACGACGCCAGCGGTCTGCCGTTCGAGATCCTGCAGACGCCCAAACGGCTCGCGTTCCTCTATTTGTATTCCACCCATCGGTACATTCCGGTGGACGGGCGCGCGCGTGATGTCGATGCCGAACCGCGCTTCTTCGGCAATCCCATTGGCCGCTGGGACGGCGATACGCTGGTCATTGATTCGATTGGATTCAAGGACCATCAGACCTGGGCCGACGAGAACGCGGATCCGCAAAGCGATGCAATGCACACCATCGAGCGTTGGACCAGGCCGGACGCCGCGCACATCCACTTACAGCTGACGGTGGATGATCCGAAGTTCTATACCCATTCTTTCGAGTTCAACCGCACTTGGGTGCTCGGCGGTCCGGGGGAAGGGTTGACGGAATACTCGTGCGCTGAAAACAATATTGATGCGAAGCACCTCGGGCCGGGGCCGGGTGTCATCGGAGCCGATGGCAATCGCGGCGCGGATCTGCCGCAAACCATCCCCGCCAATCCGCCACCGCCTGAATATTACGAGGACAGGAAGTGACAGAGCATTAGGTTATGGCGATGTGACCAATGGGCATTTCTCAAATGGTGAGAAGATGCGTTAGTCTGAATACCGGCGCCTCGAGGGATGCTCTTTCACGCAGGACCCCCCTCCCCGATGAACGAATGGCCTCGAGGCTGCCACCACTTGATGCTCATTCGGCCAGCGGCCAATAGACTTCCGTCTTCCAGTCGGCAGGATCCGGATGATGGGCCGGGTCCGTGACGTACCACTCCCACGGTGCGCCGCCGGCGCGCGCGCCATTGGCCGCCATCCACTTCTCAATCGCCGCATACGTTTCCGGAAGCTGCTCATAGGGTCCCGTGTGGATGCCGAGCGCCACCGGTCCTGCTGGCAGGGTTCCCGATTCCATCTCGCCTTCGCCAGTTGCGGGCGCCGCAAGTGGCATGGCGGCCTCGACCGTCCACAATCCGGGTCCCACTGACAGGTAGCGGGCCACTGGCCATCCGGCGATGGGAAGGCCGGTCTTGGCGCCGTAGGCGTAGAGCTTGCCGAAGCACTCGGACAGCATGGCCTGAAGTGCCGGACGCGGAATACTTCGGCGGATAAGCAGGATGTCCTGTCCGGCGTACTGCTGTCGTGTTACCGATGTGGTGGGCATGGTCGATATCCTGGTTGAGTGGTGCAGCGGAAAATGAAACAGCCGGATGCAAGGACCAATCTCGGAGGTGAGCATCCTATGCGTCGCGCGGGTTGCCGCGGAAGCCCCGGGCATGGCGGTGGCGCGATACCGCGCGGGCGTACAGCCGAATTTACGGCGAAACGCTCGAATAAAAACCTCATGGCTCGAAAATCCGGCGCCGAGCGCGATTTGGAAGACTGGCTCGCTTGAATCGATGAGTCTGGCGGCTGCCTGCTCCAGGCGCAGTCGTTCGATGAATCCCCGCGGCGTTTCGCCCAGTGTCTGACGAAAATGCCGGTGCAGATGAAAGCGCGATTTGCCGGCGCGCTGCGCAATACTCGCGAGCGTCACTTTTCCCTCAAGGCAACGCCGGAGGTCCGCGAGCACCGAGAGCACATCTAGATTCCGCATCGTCGCCAATGATAGGAAATTCAGGCCCGGACTTCTTGATGTTTCTTGCGTTTAACCCACAGTCACGTGCAGATAAGTCCGCAGCTAATTATCGGGATGGTACTTTTGATACGTGGGAGATTGCTTGAACAGGTCGCCTTGCGAGATGCTGGTAGCTTGGCAACCGATTCGCGCCTGCGCAAGATGCGCGAACGCATTCGGTGTGGCGAGGTCGGGGGGATCGGAGATGAGGTAACACGAGTCGCTTGTCCAGACGATCTTCTGCCCGGTCGATAGTGTGTAGGATTCACCCGCGTGATGCGGCGATGCCGCAGAAGTTGCGGTTCCAGACCTGGCAGCTGCGCCGGCGTCAACCGCGCCGTGCTTGGCGGCATAGGCGCCCGCCACGGTTTCCTCCTCGGCCATCCAGTCGACGGATGTGCGCGCATCACCGTCCGGGACCGGCGGAGCGAGGGGCGCCATGCTCTCAGGCGCTGCTGGTGCAGAGGGAGCCGCTGCGACGGCAACCTTGGGGCGTCGCGTGCGGGGCGGAGGCGCGGGCGTCTCAACCGGTGGCGGAAAATACAACGCCATCGTGATCGACACATCGTCATCCGGCACTTCACGCGACCTGTGCGGTGTAAGCACTATAAAGAGAATCAGGCCATGCAGCCCCCCGACCAGGATGATCACGGCGTAGCGGCGCAGGCGGGCATTGTCCGCAGGCATCGACATCTTGCTGGCGCACGATTCTTAATTCTTGATGTCGATGGGACTGAGGTCGGGGCAAGTAGTTCCTTTACTGCGCCGTTACTTGGGCGGCCTTGCCGCGCATCTCGGCTGCCGTGAGTCCGCCGCCGGCCAGGGGCTCACCGAGATCGAACACGCGCGTGCGGGCCAGCGATCCGATGACCACCGGATCAAACCCGATCTCACGGATCAGACGCTCCGCGACCTTGAGGGCCAGGGCGTCGTCCCCGCCGATCGGGATGGCCAGCTGCGCGGGCTTGCGAAAACCGTCGCTTGCCAGGGAGGGCGCGCCGATGCAGTTGAATGCCCGTACGACGCGTTTGCTGTGCAGCAGCTGCGCGGTGGCGACCCCGGCACCTTTCTTCTGTGCATCCAGCGCCATGGCGCCGTCGCGCCGCTCCACCGGATTACTGGTGTCCAGGATCACCTTGCCGGCAAGTTCGGCGCGCAGCTCCATACCAATTTGCGGCATGGCGCGGTAGGGAATGGACACCAGAATGACGGAACCAAAGGCCGCGGCCTGGCGTGGGGTGCCCGCCTGCGCATGCGGCGCGAGCTCAGCGACCAGGGCCTGCAGTTTTTCGGGGTGGTCCGAGGAGACAAAAACGTCGTGACCCGCCTTGACCCAGGCGCGCGCGAGCGTGCTGCCGATCTTGCCCGTGCCGATAATGCCGATCTTCGCAGGTGCAACGGCATCCGCGGCGCGTGCGCCGACGGATCCCAAGGTAGTCGCCAGCCCCAGCGTCAGCGTGACGGTAAGCAGTGGTAGTGCGCTGCGCATCTGCGTCCTCCTATGAGTGGTTGCGCAGGATGTGACCGGCGCTATTGCCTGTCAAATCGGGCGGTTACCTACAAGCATTTTCCTAACGCCGTGCTTACTTCGCCGTCGCTACAGTTTTGCGCAGTCGCAAAGGAGATCGTCGTGGACGTCATATTTATTCTGGCCATGGTCGCGCTTTACGCCGTGACCCACTGGCTGGTCTGGGCCATCGAACGCCTCAGGAGTCCGGAATGACCACGATTTACATCATCAGCGGGGTGCTCTCGATCGCCCTGTGCGCCTACCTGCTGTATGCGCTGATCAAGCCGGAGAAATTCTGATGACCGCTGCAACACTCACTCTCCTGATCGTATATCTGGGCGTAGTGCTGATCTGCGTGAAGCCTCTGGGTCTGTACATGTCGCACGTGATGGCAGGCACCCCGATCTGGCCTCTGCGTGCCGGCGCCTCCCTGGAACGTCTCGCGTATCGCACCGCCGGCGTTGATCCCGCCGTAGAGATGAACTGGAAGGACTACGCCATCGGCCTGCTGTTGTTCAACATCCTGGGCGCACTGCTGGTCTATGGCCTGCAGCGACTGCAGGTGTGGTTGCCATTGAATCCGCAGAAGTTCGCCAACGTCTCCCCGGACTCCTCATTCAATACCGCGCTGAGCTTCATCACCAACACTGATTGGCAGGGCTATTCGGGCGAATCGACCATGAGTTACCTCACTCAGATGGCGGGCCTGGCCGTGCAGAATTTCATGGCTGCCGCCACCGGCATCGTCGTGGCCTTCGCGCTGATCCGGGGTCTCGCGCGGCACAGCGCTGCCACCATCGGTAACTTGTGGGTCGATATGACGCGCACGACGCTGTACGTGCTGCTGCCGATCGCGGCGGTGCTGGCACTCGCACTGACGTCGCAGGGTGTGGTGCAGAACTTCAGTGCCTACAAGGACGTGACGACCCTCGAGGCGTTGACCTATCAGCAGCCCAAGGTGGATGCCCAGGGCAATCCGGTGAAGGACGCCGCGGGCAATGCCGTGCAGGAAACGGTCACCACCCACACGCAGACGCTGCCGATGGGTCCGGTCGCCTCCCAGGAAAGCATCAAGGAGCTGGGCACCAACGGTGGCGGATTCATGAATGCGAATTCCGCGCATCCGTATGAGAACCCCACGGCATTCACCAACTTCCTGGAAATGGTCGCGATTCTGCTGATTCCCGCGGCCCTGACCTACACCTTCGGCCGCACCGTGGGTGACACCCGGCAGGGTTGGGCGGTGCTCGCGGCAATGGTCATCCTGTTTGTGCCGCTCTTGGGATTGGTGGAATACAGTGAGCAGGGGGGCAACCCGCTCATCGCCCATCTCGGCGTCGACCAGTCAGCCAGCGCCCTGCAGTCCGGCGGCAACATGGAGGGCAAGGAAACCCGCTTCGGCATCGGCGCGTCGGCATTGTTCGCAACTGTGGCAACCGGCACATCGACGGGCGCCGTCGACTCCGCGCACGACTCCTATACCCCGCTGGGCGGCTTCGTGCCGATGTTCCAGATGCAGCTTGGCGAGGTGGTATTCGGGGGAGTGGGCACCGGTCTTTATTCCATCCTGGTGTTTGCCATCGTCGGCGTATTCATTGCGGGTCTCATGATCGGGCGCACGCCCGAATACCTCGGCAAGAAGATCGAGGCCTTCGAAATGAAGATGACCTCGATCGCGATCCTGGTCATGCCCATCATCGTCTTGGTGGGTACCGCGGTCGCCGTCTCAGCGAGCGCCGGCCAGGCGGGAATAGGTAATCCCGGTGCCCATGGCTTCTCCGAGATCCTCTATGCGTTTACCTCCGCGGGCAACAACAACGGCAGCGCATTCGCGGGGCTATCCGCCAACAACCCGTTCTACAACGTGGCACTGGGACTGGTGATCTGGTTCGGACGCTACTGGCCGATCGTGGCGGTACTGGCGGTGGCAGGGTCGCTCGCGGCCAAGAAGCGTGTGCCGGTCACCTCTGGAACCATGCCGACGCACGGGCCGACATTCGTCGTACTGCTCATCGGCACCATTCTCCTGGTCGGCGCTCTGACCTTTGTCCCCGCGCTCGCGCTGGGCCCCGTCGTTGAGCATCTGATGCTCTGGCACTGACGGCTTGTAGTGAAGGCAAAATCATGACGCAAAAGAAACTGTCCATGTTCGATCGGTCGTTGCTGGGCCCCGCAGTGGGCGACGCGTTCGCAAAACTGGATCCACGCGTGCAATGGCGTAATCCGGTGATGTTCGTGGTCTATATCGGCGCCATCCTGACGACGGTACTGGGAATCCAGGCACTGGCTGGCCATGGCGAGGCCCCGGCCTGGTTCATCATCAACGTTGCCATCTGGCTGTGGTTCACTCTGTTGTTCGCGAACTTCGCCGAGGCGCTCGCGGAAGGCCGCAGCAAGGCTCAGGCGGCGGCGCTGCGCGGTCTGAAGCAGGCGGCCGCCGCCAAGAAGCTCGCGGATCCAGCCGATCGGACGCGCCACACCACGGTCTCGGCCACGCTGCTGCGCCGCGGTGATGTCGTGCTGGTTGAGGCGGGCGACTACGTCCCGGCAGATGGCGAGGTGATTGACGGGGCGGCATCGGTGGACGAGAGCGCCATTACCGGTGAGTCGGCGCCGGTCATCCGCGAATCCGGCGGCGACTTCTCGGCGGTCACCGGCGGCACACGGGTGCTGTCCGACTGGATAGTCGTCAAAGTCACGGTGAATCCCGGGGAGACCTTCATCGATCGCATGATCGCGATGGTCGAGAGCGCCAAACGGCAGAAGACGCCGAATGAAATCGCCCTCACCATTCTGCTGGTGGCGCTCACCTTGGTGTTCCTGTTCGCGACCGCGACGCTGCTGCCGTATTCGGTCTATAGCGTGATGGTGGCCAAGCTCGGTACCCCGGTCAGTATCACGGCGCTGGTGGCGCTGCTGGTGTGTCTGATCCCGACCACGATCGGCGCCCTGTTGTCCGCCATTGGCGTCGCGGGCATGAGCCGCATGATGCAGGCGAATGTGATCGCCACTTCCGGTCGGGCGGTGGAGGCGGCCGGTGACGTCGATGTGCTGCTGCTCGACAAGACCGGCACCATCACCCTCGGGAACCGGCAGGCCGCGGCATTCATGCCGGCCCCGGGGGTGTCCGAGGAGGAGCTGGCCAATATTGCGCAACTGGCATCGCTGGCCGATGAAACGCCGGAAGGCCGCAGCATCGTGGTACTGGCGAAGCAGCGCTTCAAGCTTCGGGAGCGGGACTTGGGCGCGCTCGGGGCGACCTTTGTCGCCTTCTCGGCGCATACGCGCATGAGCGGCGTTGATATCGGCACGCGCCAGATCCGCAAGGGTGCCAGCGATGCCATCATGAAACAGGTCGAGGCCACCGGGAGCGTGTTTCCCAAAGTGGTTGAGACGGCGGTGCAGGAGGTGGCACGCCGTGGCAGTACGCCGCTCCTGGTGGCCGATGGCGGCCGCGTGCTGGGCATCATCGAACTCAAGGACATTGTGAAGGGCGGGATCAAGGAGCGCTTTGGTGAGCTGCGGCGCATGGGCATCAAGACCATCATGATCACGGGCGACAACAAGCTCACGGCGGCAGCGATCGCGGCTGAGGCCGGGGTGGATGATTTCCTGGCCGAGGCGACGCCGGAGGCCAAGTTGCGCCTGATCCGCGAGCACCAGGCGCAGGGGCGGCTGGTGGCCATGACAGGCGATGGCACCAACGATGCGCCCGCCCTGGCTCAGGCCGATGTCGCCGTGGCGATGAACACGGGAACCCAGGCCGCGAAAGAGGCCGGCAACATGGTGGACCTGGACTCCAATCCGACCAAGCTCATCGAAGTGGTCGAGACCGGCAAGCAGATGCTCATGACCCGCGGCTCACTCACCACCTTCAGTATCGCCAACGACGTCGCCAAGTACTTTGCCATCATTCCCGCGGCCTTCGCGACCACCTACCCGCAGCTCAATGCGCTGAACGTCATGCACCTGGCGAGCCCGTTCTCGGCGATCCTCTCCGCCGTGATCTTCAACGCGGTGATCATCGTGTTCCTGATCCCGCTCGCGCTGAAGGGCGTCAAGTACCGTGCGCTCGGGGCGGCCGTGCTGCTGCGGCGAAACATGCTGGTATATGGCCTGGGTGGTGTCGTGGTGCCCTTCGTCGGCATCAAGATCATCGATCTGGGGCTCACACTGGTCCACCTGACTTAGAGGTTGGTTGTCATGCGCTCACTCATTCGTCCCGCCATTGTGCTGTTGCTGCTGTTCACGGTTCTGACGGGATTCGTGTACCCACTGGCCATCACGGGGATTGCCCAGGTGGCCTTCGCACCGGCCGCCTCGGGCAGCATCCTGTCCCGCGATGGCAAGCCGATCGGGTCGAGCCTGATCGGGCAGAATTTCAGCGACCCGAAGTATTTCTGGGGCCGACCGTCGGCCACCACTCCGCAGCCATATGCGGGTACCGCCTCCACGGGCTCGAACCTCGGGCCGCTCAACCCGGCGTTGATCGATGGCATCAAGGCGCACATCCAGAGCTTGCGAGCCGCCGATCCGGACAATCGCGCAGCGATTCCGGTGGACCTGGTGACTGCGTCGGCCAGCGGGCTTGATCCGGAGGAAAGTGTCGCCGCCGCCTATTATCAGGCGCCACGCGTGGCGCGAGTGCGCGGCCTTGAGCTACCCGCGGTGCGAGCCTTGATTGACGACCACGCGCAGAATCGCTGGTTGGGCATTTTCGGTGAACCGCGGGTGAATGTCATGACTTTGAACCTGGCGCTCGATGACCTCGCCCCCAAGGCGGCCAGCAGGTAGCCTTGGGTACATGGTCGAGCGCCCCGATCCGGATCAACTGCTGGAACATGTCCAGGCCGAAGAGGCTCGGGCGCGTCGCGGCCACCTACGGATTTTTTTCGGGGCCTCCGCCGGGGTAGGCAAGACCTACGCCATGCTCGAGGCGGCACGCGCCGTTCGGGCCACCGGCACCGACGTAGTGCTGGGATACATAGAGCCGCACGGACGCATCGAGACCGAACGGCTGACGGAGGGGCTGCCGCGACTGCCGACGCTCATGGTCCGCTACCGTGATCTTACCCGCGCCGAATTTGATCTGGATGCGGCCCTGGCGCGACATCCGGCCATTCTGCTGGTGGATGAGCTGGCACATTCGAATCTGGCGGGGGGTGAGCCGCCGCTGCGCCACCCCAAACGCTGGCAGGATGTGGAGGAACTGCTCGAGGCCGGCATTGATGTGTGGACGACGGTCAATGTTCAGCACCTGGAAAGCCTGAATGACCTGATCGTGCAGACCACCGGCGTGCAGCAGCGCGAAACCCTGCCGGACCATGTGTTCGACACCGCCGATGAGGTCGAACTCATCGATCTGCCGCCCGATGATCTGCTGGCCCGCCTGCGGGCCGGCAAGATCTACGTACAGGCGGATGCGGCCAACGCGGTCGAGCAGTTTTTCCGCAAGCCCAATCTCATGGCGCTGCGCGAGATCGCGCTGCGCCGGGTCGCCGATCGGGTCGAGGCGGCCGCACGGGATTCGGCGGTCACCGATCGCGCCCCCCGAGCCAGACTCGCCAGTGACAGGGTACTGGTGGCCACCGGGCCAGACGCCCAATCAGAGCAACTGATCCGGGCGGGAAAGCGTCTGGCGGATGCGCTGGATGCCGACTGGACCGTGGTCTATGTCGAGACCCCGGCGCTGCTCAAACTCTCCGAGGCCCAGCGCAACCGGCGCATCGAGCTGCTGCGCCTGGGCGAGTCTTTGGGCGCCGAGACCGTAACCCTGGATGGGCCGACGGCCGTTGAGGCGTTGCTGGAGTATGCCGCCACCCGTCACGTCACCCGCCTGATCGTCGGTTCCCCCAAGCGTCACGGCTGGCGGGCACTGCTGCGCCGCTCCACGGCGACCGAGCTCGCACGACGAGCCCGCGGCTTCGATGTCATCACCGTAGCGGCCACCGAAACGGCTCCGCCCGCTGCTGCGCGGGGTCGACCGGGGTCGGAACGACTCGGCACGCCGGTGCGCTGGAGCCGCTACGGTTGGGCGCTGGCCTTGACGATCGCCTGTAACCTCGTGGCATTCGCCATGTATCCGCACTTGGATACCGTCAATCTGGTGATGGTGTACCTGCTCGGCGTCACCATCGCCGGACTGCGACTCGGGCGCGGGCCGTCCGTGCTCACGTCGATTCTGAGCGTAGGGTCCTTTGATTTCTTTTTTGTGCCGCCGCGCTTCAACTTTGCGGTCTCTGATGCGCAGTACCTGATCACTTTCGCGGTGATGCTGCTGATCTCCCTGGTCATAGCCACCCTCATGGCGAGCGTGCGCCAGCAGACCCGCGTTTCCGGAGCGCGCGAACGACGCACCTCACTGCTTTATGCAATGAGCCGCGAGTTGGCCGCGACCCGCGGCACCGCCAACATGTGCCGGGTCGCGGTCCGGCATGTGGCCGAGGTGTTTCAGTGCAAGGCCGTGGTGCTCTTGCCCGATGCCACGGGCCGGCTGCGCTTTCCCACTGATCCGCCGGGGGAGACTTCTTTGCGCGGAGCCGATCTGGCCGTGGCCCAATGGGTGACGGACCATGGGCGCCAGGCCGGACTCGGCACGGACACATTGCCCGGCGCCCTCGCGGTGTACGTGCCGCTCGGCGATGCACGCCGGCCGCTGGGGGTGCTGGCCGTGCTGCCCGAAAACCGTCGCCGTGTGATGCTGCCGGAGCAGCGCCACCTGCTGGACACCTTTGCGGGACAGACGGGGCTGGCGCTGGAGCGTGCATTGCTGGCCGAGCAGGCGGAGACCGCCCGGGTGTCTGCCGAAGGCGAGAGTTTGCGCAACACGCTGCTCGCTTCGATTTCCCATGACCTGCGCACGCCGCTCGCCGTCATGGCAGGCGCCGGCAGTACGCTAGCTGAACACGGCGACGCGCTGGATTCCGCCACCCGCGCGACCCTCGCGCGATCCATTGAAACCAAGGCGCGCGAGATGTCGGAGTTGATCTCCAATGTCCTGGACCTGATGCGCTTTGAATCCGGGCAGATCCATCTTCGCAACGACTGGCAGACGCTCGATGAACTGGTGGAGTCATCGCTGCGGCGGCTGGAGCAGCCGTTGGCGCGCTACAGCGTCGATCTGCGACTGCCGGCGGACCTGCCTGCCGTCTACGTGGATGCCAGTCTCATCATCCAGGTGTTCACGAACCTGCTGGACAATATCGTCAAGTACACCCCGTCCGGTACGCATATCCAGATTACCGCGGCGGTTGATGGCGGCGGCGCGGGACGCGGGAGCGCCCCGAGTGTGCGTGTCACCGTGGATGACGACGGTCCGGGACTGCCTGCCGGTGATCCGACGCGATTGTTCGACAAATTTCAGCGCGGCACGGGCGAGGGCACCATTGTGGGGGTGGGGCTGGGCCTCGCGATCTGCCGGGCCATTGTCCGGGCCCACGGCGGAGAGATCGAGGCGCGTGCCCGACCGGGCGGCGGTACCCGCATCGAACTGACGCTGCCGACGGTGCCGCCGGCATGACGCAGGCCATGCACCAGATCCTGGTCATCGAGGACGATGCCTCCATACGGCAAGTCCTGCAGGCGTTGCTGGGGTCGGTGGGATTTCGCGTCATCGAGGCGGACACGGCCGCGCGGGCCGATATTGAAGCGCGGGCGCATAAACCGGATTTACTGCTGGTGGACCTGGGCCTTCCCGACGGCGATGGCCTGAGCGTGATCCGCGGCGTGCGCAGCTGGTCGCCGGTGCCGATCATCGTGCTCTCGGCGCGCACGATGGAGGAACAGAAGATTGCCGCACTGGATGCCGGCGCCGATGATTACATCGCGAAGCCCTTCAGCGCGGCGGAGCTGCTGGCCCGGGTGCGCGCGGCGCTGCGGCGCAATGTGCGCGCCCATGACCAAAGTCCGCTGCTGGAGTTTGGCAAGATTGCGGTAGATCTGCACCGGCGCGAGGCCAGCGGCCCGGACGGGCCGGTGCATTTGACACCGTTGGAGTTCCGGGTGCTGGAATGCATGGCGCGGCACAGCGGCATGATCGTCATGCAGACTCAACTGATTCGTGAAGTCTGGGGTCCTGGCCATCTCGGGGATTCCAGGAGCCTGCGTGTCTGCATCCGGAATCTGCGCGGCAAGCTTGAGCCGGCACCCCATCGACCCCGCTACCTCGTGACCGAAGCGGGACTGGGCTATCGACTGCGGCAGGATGAGGGCGGCTGAAACGTGCGAGAATCGCACGATGAAGCACGTCAGCATCTGGGCGGCCCTGCTGGTCGCCGGTAGCCTCGCTACGGCGCAGGCACATTCGCGCCTGCGCAGCTCGCTGCCCGCGGAGGGCAGCACCGTCAACCCGCCCACGCAGGTGGTCCTCGGGTTTTCGGAGGTCTCCCAGCTGGCTGCGCTGACGCTGACGCGGGGTACCGATCCGGCCATCAAGGTCATGCCGCTCCCGGCGCAGCCGGCGCAGCAACTGACCGTGACGCTGCCGAAACTCAACGCGGGGGCATGGACGCTGGGCTGGCGGGTCATTGGTGATGACGGACACGTGACCCACGGAACGGTGCATTTCACGGTGACGCCGGTCCCCTAGGCAGCCGCCTTTGGAAATGACGGATTCGGTGGTCGTCCTGGTGCGGGCCCTGAGCTTCATCGCCATGTTCCAGGCGGCGGGCGCCGCCGTGTTCCTGACCCTCTTCAGGGCGCACTTGTCGGTCGCGGCAGCCCCGATCGCACGCCTCGCGCGCATCGCCACGCTTGCCGCCGCGGCGCTGGTGGTGCTGCATTTCAGCCTCGAGGCCGCGGGCATGCAGCGGCTCGCCTGGCATACCGCGGCGGGTACGGCGCTGTGTCTGCGCTTGGGCGGTTTGCTGCTGGTCATGTCCGGCCTCATCACGGAGCGCCGCCTCGTAGCGGGTGTTTGCTGCACAGCCGGTACCGCGCTGCTGGTGGGCGCCTTTGCCAGTCTCGGACACACCGTCGATCACCCCCACAGGGCCGTGCTCGCAGCCTTGCTGGCGGCCCATCTGCTGAGCATCACCTTCTGGTTTGGCGCGCTGTGGCCGCTGCGGCAGGTGGTGACGCTCGAAACACCCGCGCGGGCGGCCGCGGTGCTCGAGCAGTTCTCCCGGATTGCCCTGCGGGTCGTGCCGGCACTACTGCTCGCCGGCGCGGCCCTGGTCCTGCTGCTGGTACCCGGCCTGTCGGTATTCGCGCAGCCTTACGGACAGCTGCTGCTGGCAAAGATCGTCGGCTTCAGCGCGCTCTTGGGATTTGGGGCGTTGAACAAGCTGCGCTTGACCCCGGCCCTGCGGCAGAATATTGGCTCCGCGGTCGCGCGTCTGCGGCGCAGTCTCGCGATTGAATACGGCATCATGGGCGCGGTACTGGCGATCACTGCCGTGATGACGGGACTATACTCACCGGACTGAAAAGGGGGGATGCGTGCGCACCGAAGCAGCCATATCGCGGGCCGGAGCGGCAGTGCCGGTCGTCGAGACGGTAGAGCTGGACTCGCCGCGCGCCGGTGAGGTACTGATCCGCATCGTCGCGAGCGGTATCTGCCACACCGACCTGGGCGTGCATGCCGGGCGCGGGCCCGGAACGCCCCTGCCGGCGGTGCTGGGACACGAGGGCGCCGGCGTGGTGCTCGAGACTGGTCCGGGCGTCACGCAACTCGCGGTCGGGGATCATGTCGTCCTGAGCGGCTCCAGCTGTGGCGTTTGCCCGAGCTGCCGGCGCAACTTTCCCAGTTATTGCCAAGAGGCAATGCCCCGAAACTTCGGCGGCCAGCGCATGGACGGCAGCAGCGCGCTCAGCCAGAACGGCACGCGCCTGGGCGGCCACTTCTTCGGTCAATCCTCCTTCGCCCGTCACTGCATCGCCAGCGAGCGCACCGCCGTGAAGGTATCCCGGGAGCTGCCGCTGGAATTGCTGGGGCCCTTGGGCTGCGGCGTGATTACCGGTGCCGGCGCGGTGCTCTATTCGCTGGGCGTCCAACCGGGTCAATCGGTGGCGGTCTTCGGCACCGGCGGGGTGGGTTTGTCCGCCATCATGGCGGCGCGCCTGGTCGGCGCTCGCGAGATCATCGCGGTCGACCGCATTGCCTCGCGCCTGCGTCTGGCGCGTGAGCTCGGGGCGACCCATGCGCTCGATGCGGCAGCGCCGGATGTCGCGCAACAGATCATCGAGATCACCCGCGGGGGCGCGGATCGCACCCTCAACACGACGCGCGCACCGGAGGTGTTCACCGTGGCCATGCAGTGCCTGGCCATGCAAGGCGTGGCGGGATTCGTCGCCGCGCCCGCGGTCCCCTGGCAACCGGCCATGTTTCCCATGCTCGCGGCGGGCCGACGCCTGCAGGGCATCCTCGGTGGGGATGCGGCGCCCCAGGTCGTCATCCCGGTACTGATCGACTATTACCGCCAGGGCCGCCTGCCGTTTGATCGGCTG
>Ga0210391_10000069_pt1 | contig 118682 bp, 102 predicted proteins | sample IncBWC12OmetaG_FD_160573 | JGI IMG/M metagenome (GOLD analysis project Ga0210391, IMG submission 160573) | Forest soil microbial communities from Barre Woods Harvard Forest LTER site, Petersham, Massachusetts, United States - Inc-BW-C-12-O ...
CAGAGAAGTGAGTGGAATTATGCCGACTTAATCAAGCATCAGTGTGCGTGGTAAGGCAGGAATACAGCGGAAACGGTGTTGATGACCTGAGAGGATTCGGCATAATTTGGAAGGCGGCATTATACGCATTATGCCGACATCGGCATAATGCGTAGTGGTTGTTTGCAAATGCCAGAATCATGATGCGCCGCTCTTGGACCTTCTTGAGAAGACTGACCCACTCGGAGAGATCACCTTGGCGATCAACAATCACATTGTCCCAAGTTGTCGTTTTTTCCTCGATCCCTTTCCGGTCCCCCAACCACCGAACGTAAGTGAAGTCGGCGGTAATCAGGCCGAATTTGTCCTTCATCTCCCAGGGCCGCGGCATCCAGCCTTGATCAATCAGCGTGAGAGCGACGCCGTGCTCTCGCAGCACATCTGCAAGTTTCGGAACGAGCCAGTCCTTGTTGCGAATCTCGACGGCAAACTTGTGCTCCTTCGGAAGCCTTTTCAGAAACGGAATTAGCCTCCCTAGAAAATCGTCCAGAGACTTGAACGCATATTTGTCGAACTTGCCGAATTGAAACAACAAGGGGCCGAGCTTTTCGCCTAGAGCCTGCATTGTCGTTAGAAAGACTTTGAATTCCTCATCGCAATCTTTGAGAACCCTCTTGTGTGTAATCTCCTGTGGTACCTTGGCCGCAAAAAGAAATCCTTCCGGGGTTTTGGCATTCCAGGAGCGCACCACATTCACATTCGGAGTTGCATAGAAGGTTGCGTCAATCTCCACTGTGTCGAAGTGTTGCGCGTAGTAGCTGAGGTAGTCGGCGGGTCGCAAACCCTTCGGATAGAACGATCCCTTCCATCCTGTGGCTGTGAACGATGAAGTTCCGAGAAGAATCGGCGGATGGTTCACGCTGGAGAGTATAGCGAACCCGTGTCGTACACCGCTCGGTCGGAGGGTAAATGCCGGTTTGCCGACAAACCTGGAACAGACAACCAATGTCCAAAGCGACCGATTCTGACGTTAAGATGAGTGCATATGCGTTTTTCTGGCTTCCAACCAACCGAAACCAGTCGGTCCCTATCTCGCTTTGAGATCGTGTCTGCTACGTTCTCTTCCAGAAGGCCGCATTTGTTACTTCATATCGTCTCTTTGTCGATCTGCATGGGAGTTGCGTTCCTGACGGCAGCGGGCCAGTCGGCAAGCCCAGCAGCGGAAATTAAGAATACCGATCAGGTCGTGCATGCGTTGTGCGGCAAGAGTGTCGCATTGCTTGGGGAATCGCCGGTGCACGGTTTCGGAAAGACGCTGGAGTTCAAAGTCGAACTCGTTCGCCGGCTCGTTGACGAGTGCCATTACAACGCCTTCTTCATCGAGAGTGGAATCTACGATTTTCTGAACATTCAGAAAAGGCTGAACTCCGGGCAGGAAGTGACCGAACCGATGATCTCGGCGGCTTTCGGCGGGCTCTGGGCCACTCACGAAGTGCAACCGTTGATTCCGTTTTTGCTGGACCGGGCGAAGGCAGGCCGCCTTATCCTCGGAGGCCTTGATGACCAGCTCGGGAGGGGATCCTACGCACAACGTGAAATGGCATCCGACCTCGTGGAATATCTACAGGGCGATGAGAAAGCGCGATGCCTTGCAATCCTCCAAAGGCACACCCTGTGGCAGTACGCTGACGATTCCCCGTACGGTCCCAAAGACAAAGCCCTGATTCTAGGCTGCCTGGACAGTATTGAAACCGGCCTGATGAAAGCGCCCTCAACCGCAACGCCCTTTCGCGAATACGACACGGAGATGGTCGAAAGTCTCAAAAGGCTCCTTGCATGGGACTTCCGGCAAGATGCCACGAAGGGTGTGGACGAAAGCATTCTTGATCGCAACGACCGGGATCATTGGATGTACGTGAACTTTGAGTGGCTCCTGTCGCGGCACCCAGCTCATAGCAAGGTGATCGTTTGGGCTGCGAACGTTCACTTAGCAAAGGATTTGCGCGGCGTGCCCGGAAAAGAGCGCCTGGTTCCGTTTGGTTTCTATGTACGTCGGGATTTCAAGAGCCGCGCCTTCGCTCTAGGGTTCTCGGCATATTCCGGAAGCTATGCCATGACGGGCCAACCTGTCCGGCAGTTAAGCGTCGCGCCGGACGATTCGTTGGAGGCACAAGCTTTGGCGGGTCGCGATTCCGATACCGTCTATATCTCTCACAAGGAGCTTCGGAAGTTCGGATCAGTTGGAGCTCGCCCGCTGGGAACCAGCTTCAGTACGGCCCGGTGGGATGGGGTATTAGACGGACTAGTCGTTTTCCGTGAAGAGCGGGCTCCCGAGTATCTTCATCGCTAAAGACCGACCGCATAGTCGGCCTGTGGAAAGTTCCGGTCATTTCCGAATAGCGAGCCAACCGAAACTTATTCAAGCGTCGCCGGCTTGCTCTTTGACTACGCTTCGAGGATTCTTGTCCTCCCGCAATCCGACAAATTTTGAGTGTCGCAACCTATCTCCTTCGGTCCATTCGAGGAATTCAATCTGAGCGACGGCTTCTGGCCTCAACCAAACTGCTTTCTTCATCTTCTCCGCGTTCAGTTCTTCACCGAATCGTGACCGCCTCGTCTCCGGCAAATTCACGAATGGGCAGGCGGGTGTTACCAGATGCTTCAATCTCGAAAACACTTGTCGCCGAGAAGCTGGGACAAATCCGTTTCGCGTTCTTGCCACATACATCAGCTTCTCTCCGTCATAGTAGCCGACGATTAGTGAGTCAAGACCGTGCGGTCCGGGAAAATAGCCGCCGATGACGAACTCTTGTCCACGATTCAGGCGATACTTAATCCAGGCACCGCTTCGTTTTCCCGGTTGGTACAGGCTGTCCTTTCGTTTCCCGATGATCCCTTCAAGCCGTTGCTCGCGCACCGCAGACAGTAGGTCCTTTGGCGCTGCCTCGAAATAGTCCGAAATCCTGATTCGCTTGTCGGGGATGACGACAACAGACTTCAACAGCGCCCGCCGCTCGACCATCGGAACGTGGGTCAAATCACGACCCTCCCAGCACAACAGATCGAAAATGTAGTATCGAATTCGAGACGCTTCTGCGCGAAAGTTTTGCAAGAGATTGAAGTTGGGGCGCCCGCTTTCATCGATGGCAACTACTTCTCCATCTAGGACCGTTCCTGCGGGCAGATCGGCCAGTGCTTCCACGATATAGGGAAATTGGCTATTCAGAGATTTTCTCCGCCGAGAGAAGAGCGCGACACCAGTTCCGGACTTGACCGCCAGGGCTCGATACCCGTCAAACTTAATTTCCCAGATCCATTCCAATCCCTCAGGTAGCTTCGATACCGATAGACAATCCATCGGCTCGACAAATGACGCTTCTGTTCTGGGCAACGAGTCCAAACGCGCGCGGATTTCCTTCTGCATCTTGTTCCTTAGGAAAACAGACGCCACCTAAATAAGCAAACGCGAGAGCCATTCATTTCGTTCGGCCCTTCCTACCAAAAGACTGCGCTTCGCCGCCTGCTTCTTCTGTCAAGGCTCTTCACTTCGCTCCGATAAACGCAAACTGCGCGGCCTTGACAGCGCATGCGGCGAAGCGCCCCGGACGGCTAGGAAGGGCTTTGTTTTTTGTGCAGCAAAGTGCCGCTGCGCAAAAGGCAAAAACCAACAAAGCAAAGGAGCGAACAATGCAATCAGAACGTGCAGAGTTGTATTTTCAGCAAGGCAGTTCCGACAAGGTGTACCACTTGCAGCTGGAGAACGTCCAAGACCAATGGGCCGTTCAAGCGCAGTGGGGGCGGCGCGGTTCCGCCTTGCAGAGCGATGTGAAGGTGAGTGACACCAGCTACGAGGAGGCGAAGCGAGTTTATGACCGCATCCTTCGAGAGAAAACAGGCAAGGGCTATCAAATCGCGCAGGCGAGTGCAAACGGCAACGAGGCAATTGCGGTCGGACTGCCTGCCACAAAAGAGCATTCCGGCCATACCCCGGAGTTGCTGACGCCCATCGAGGAGCCGGAAGCACTGCTACTGGCGCAGGATGCCGTTTGGTGGTTCCAACAGAAATTCGACGGGCGGCGTCTCGCAGTTCAAAAGTCCGAGGGGAAATATTCGGGTATCAACAAGCTCGGCCAAATCATCCCTATTGACTCTCGGCTGGCGGACTCGCTAGACGGAGTGCAGGCGCAGGGTTTCCTAGCGGACGGCGAAATCACTGATTCACGCTTCTACATCTGGGATTTGCTCAGCGTCAACGACACGGACTTGCGCGTTCAACCATACGAAATCCGTTATGTGCACCTGACCCAGCACTTTCGCGGAGTTAGCGACGTGTTGCGAGTCTGCGAAACAGCCATGACAACGAAGGCCAAGCGCGACTTCGTGAAAAAGATGCACAGCGCGAACGCCGAAGGGTTTGTGTGCAAGAACCGGAACGCCGTGTACGTGGGCGGACGAGCAGGGCAGCACTTCAAATGTAAGTTCGTCGTCACAGCATCCTTCATCGTTGGCCCCAAGCCTGAAAAGAAGGCGAATGACGGACACCGCTCCATCGCCGTATATCTCTTGGATGACACTCGGCAGCGATTCATGGGGACGGTGGGAGTTCCCGACCGCTATCGGCTACCGAAGGAGGGGGAGATGGTTGAGGTTCAATATCTCTACTGCCATCCCGGACCTGACGGTAAGCTCATTCAGGCAAAGTATTTCGGCAAGGTACGCGACGACATCCGACTCCCTGAGTGCTGCGTCAGCCAGCTAAAGGTCAAGGCCAACGACTGCGACCCAACCGAACCCTGATAACGGATCCCGTCTATCGCTCGAACACCAGCCCGGTGGCATCTTTGGTGGGATGCCCCCGGGCTTCTTTGTGACTCAGGGGCGCTCACACTCGCCCCGAACACAGGACTAAGATGGTGTGCGGGATGGCCCCTCGCAAGATCATTCATATCGATATGGACGCGTTTTATGCGTCCGTAGAGCAGCGAGACGATCCGCAACTGCGCGGCCAACCTGTCGTTGTCGCCTGGCGCGGGAATCGCTCCGTGGTGTGCGCTGCTTCGTATGAAGCGCGAAAGTTCGGCGTGCGTTCTGCGATGCCCGCTGTTCGAGCCGAGCGTCTTTGCCCTACCGCTGTGTTTTTGCCCCCGGACTTCCCTCGCTATCGGGCGGTCTCCAGCCAAGTGCGCGAAATCTTCAAACGCCACACCGACTTGATTGAGCCGCTGTCCCTCGACGAAGCGTATCTCGATGTTTCGGAAAACAAGACCGGACTGCCAACGGCTACACAAGTGGCGCGCACGATTCGCGAACAGATCCGCTCAGAACTGAGCTTGACGGCATCGGCAGGGGTAGCGCCGAACAAATTCCTAGCGAAGATTGCTTCGGACTGGAAAAAACCGGATGGGCTCTTTGTCATACAACCGGAAGAAATCGATTCGTTTCTATTGCCGCTACCCGTTGACCGCCTGCCCGGAGTAGGCAAAGTCACGGAAGAAAAACTGAAGCACCTTGAGGTACAAACGATCGCCGACCTGCGGCGAATAGATTTGCCGACACTCGAAGGTCGCTTCGGCCGCTACGGCGTGCGTCTCTACGAGTTGGCTCGGGGAATCGACAACAGCCAGGTAGTCCCTGACAGGCCTACACAATCCATATCCGCCGAGGACACTTTTGAACAGGATGTCTTGCTGGCCGAGATGGAGCCGATGATCCGAAAACTTGCGGAGCACGCATGGACCACCTCGCGCAAGGAGTCACGAATCGCGCGCACCGTTGTACTGAAACTGAAGACCAGCGAATTCAAGATTCTTACTCGCAGCCACACGCCAGGTTCTCCACCTTCTTCTTGTGAGGAACTGACGAATATCGCCCTTTCGCTGCGGGGACGCGTCGGCCTCAGCCCGCAGCAGCGGTTTCGCCTCGTTGGCGTCGGCCTAAGCAATTTTCACGACCCCGCGGATGCATCTGCGCAGCCCGGTCTTTTCAGCTAACGGTGGTAGTCAGTTTCGGGTTTGCTTCTCATCAATCGCGATCACTTGCTACAAGCCGACACGGAAGCTGGCGAAACGACCTCTTTCTCACTGCCACAACCATGGCAGGACGCCCATTTTTCTGGAAATCGTTCTTGACAGAAGACCTGGCCCAAGTAGTACCCTTCCATCGACCATCGATGGGACTGCTCAGAACAACTGAGCCCGATTTCCTGCCTGGCACTTTGGAGATGTTGATTCTCCAAACGCTCAGCCGCGGCTCCAACCATGGATACGGCATCGCCCAGCACATTCAGCAGGTCTCACATGACGCCCTCAAAATCGGTGAAGGGTCCCTTTACCCAGCATTGCAACGGCTGCTCATGAACGACTATGTCGTCGCCGAATGGGGACTCTCGGAAAACAATCGGCGAGCGCGGTTCTACAAAATCACCGCAGCCGGCCGCAAACAGCTTGCCGAAGAAAAAAGAAGCTTCGACGCACTGCTGGCTGGCATAACGCGTGTGATGGAGATGCCATGAAACTCTGGAAGAGAATTCGCTATCTTCTGAACCGCGAGGCGCTCGACCGGGAACTTCAGGAAGAGATGCGCGTTCATAGAGAAATGGCCGAGGAGAAGCTAAGCCAATTGGGAACGCCGAAAGAAGAAGCGCACTACGCAGCGATGAGGACGTTCGGTAACACGAGCTTGGCCCAGGAAGCCAGCCGCGCCGAGTGGACGTTTTTCTTTGAAACGCTTGTCCAGGATATCCGTTTTGGTTTAAGGATGCTGCGTCAATCGCCCGGCTTCACGGCGATTGTCGTCCTTACGCTGGCCCTCGGTATCGGTGCGAATACCGCTATTTTTAGCTTGATTAATGCGATAGCGCTGCGCAACTTGCCAGTGCCCAATCCACAGCGACTCGTCTTGCTCCAGTGGACGGCGCGCCATGGACCGCGTTCGAGTTTCTTCGCACGTTTCGGCGGTTGCCCAAGTGGTTCGGGGCGGTCCTCTCCTTCGCCAACGGCGTGTTCCTTTTCTTATCCGATGTTCGAGCAGGTTCGCTCGATGAAGGATATATTTTCTGGAGTCTTTTCTTACACGCCCGCCAGTGTGGCTCTTCGCGTCGAAGGTCACCTTGAACGGGTTCGCGGGATGTACGTCACTGGTGAGTTTTTCGCCACGCTGGGCGCGCAGGCCGCCATGGGCCGCACACTGAGTCCTAACGACGATGCGACCGGCGCCGAACCTGCCATCGTTCTCAGTTACCGCTATTGGAAAAGCGAGCTCGGAGGCGATTCCAGCGTGGTCGGAAAAATGGCGACCGTTGACCTCAAGCCGTTCCGAGTCGCCGGCATCACCAGCCGCGACTTCCCCGACCTCGACCCTGGTGTGCCAGTGGATTTCTGGATGCCCTTTGTGGCGCAACAGATTGTGCAAACGCATCCGGCCAGCCGGTCGGACGAAAAATCATTGTGGCTGTACATCGTGGCGAGGCTCAAGCCAGGCGTGAACGCCCGTCTGGCGGAGGCGGCCTTGAACGCGATGTTCGTTCCCAGCACGACGACCGGACCAGCGGCGATCTTCAAGCCGGAGGACGCGCCGTATATCACGCTGTTCAGCGCAGCGGAAGGTTTGTCGTCGCTGCGCACGGAATACAAGAGGCCGCTGTTCGTACTGATGACCGCAGTCGGATTGATTCTTTTGCTGGCGTGCGCGAACGTTGCCGGTTTGATGCTTGCGCGCGCTTCGGCGCGGCAAAAGGAAATGGCCGTGCGCAACGCGCTAGGCGCCCCGCGTCTGCGCATCGTGCGGCAACTGCTGACGGAAAGCCTTATGCTATCCCTCGCGGGCGGCGTGATCGGCATTCTTTTCGCCGAACTTGCCGCGAGGGCGTTGGTTGCCTTCCTTTCCGCCAACTCCTACGTTCCCCTCGAAATCGACCTGGGAATCGACGCGCGCGTGCTCGGATTTACATTCGCGGTTTCCACTATTGTAGGTATCCTCTTCGGGCTTGCTCCCGCTCTTCGTGATTCGCGCGCCGATGTCGCTCCGACGCTCAAATTAAGCGGCGGACCCACGACGCCGCGACAGTCCGCGCACCTGAGCAACATTCTGGTTGTCGCGCAGGTCGTGATTTCGATTCTGGTGCTGGTGGGCGCGGGATTATTGGGCCGGACCGTACTAAACCTGAATGCAGCGAACGCCGGATTCAAAACCGAAAACTTATTGGTTTTTGATGTCGATATGACCGCCAGCGGGCTGAAGTTTGATGATCCGAAGTGCGACAAGTTGAACGAGGAACTGCAACATCGCTTCGCGGCGATACCAGGCGTAAGTTCGGCGAGCTATTCAGAATCGCCGTTGTTGAGTGGCGGGTATTCCGAGACCGCATTCAGGTTCCCGGGCGAGCCTGCTTCCTCGGCGCGTTCTTCGGAGGAACTTCCCGTCGGCCCAGAGTTCTTCAAAACGATGGGGATACCTCTGATTGCGGGAAGGGCATTCACGCGCGCCGATTTTGAGTCGTCTGTGCAACCGAAACCCATCATCGTTAACCAAACGTTTGCCCGAACGCTATTTGGCAATGCGAACCCGCTCGGGCGCGTCGTTATAGAGGGCATCCGCAAGCCTGATGAAACCCAAATCGTCGGCATTGTGGGCGACACAAAATACGAAAGTATCCGGAGCGAGGTCGCGGCAACCGTCTTCACACCGCATAAGTACGGATCGCCGACCTTCGAACTGCGCACCGAAGGCGATCCAAAGGCGCTGACGTCCCTGGCGCGCGAAGCCGCCACCCAAGTGAACCCCGACTATTTGATTATGCAAATGATGACGCAGAAGGAAGAAATCGATAGAACCATTTATCAGGAACGCATCGTTGCGACGCTCTCGGCCCTGTTCGGACTGCTCGCATTGACGCTTGCCGCCATCGGGCTCTATGGGTTGGTCGCGTACGGGGCGGCCCGGCGCACGCACGAAATCGGAGTGCGCATGGCGCTCGGTGCGGGACGGCAGGAAGTGCTGTGGCTCACTGCACGGCTCGGACTGGTGTTGACCCTGATAGGCGTTGTGATCGGCCTTGGTGTAGCAGCAGGTGTGACGAAATACCTGCAAAGCTTGTTGTATAACGTGCGGCCGACCGACCCATGGACGTTCGTAGCTATCGCGATTCTTCTTGTCAGCGTGGCTGCGGTGGGCTGCTACCTTCCCGCACGCAGGGCGATGCGTGCCGATCCCATGGTCGCTCTACGCCACGAATAGTCTTGCAATCTCCCTAGCACGCCCCAAATGCTATTTTGGGAATATCGGAGGGTCGAAGCCGGTGCTGCTCGATGCTAGCGGATGACGCGCAACCCGGAAGTTATCAGCTCGCCGGTCGGGTTAGTACCGACAAACGCGCTTGTGTCCATTAAATTGAGTAGTTCTCGGATTGTCGGCGAACCTTAGCTTACCGGATTGTGGCACGGTTGCCCGTTTTTATCGGGAGTTGGGTTTCGCCCGAATCAAGGCTTGGGAGAGTAAGCAAAGATGGGTCCCTTGAGAGCGATGATCTTATGTTTTGGGACGTTCGTCCTGAGCTCTGCCGGGACGTTGTTCCTCTAGCTCATGAATCTTTTTGAGCTGCTCTCGATAGCAGCCAGCTTCATGCAGAATCTCGCCGTTGTCGTTGTAAATATAAATCCGAAGATACAACTCGTCATTGCTGGCAGCCAAATCTAATGCCTTGTCGAAAGTTTCGCAGTCTTTCCAGAGAGGGCCGCTTGGCCATGCGAGGGTGTCTACTGGATCCAGCCCGATTACCCGGTATCGCCCTTTGGGTGCACGTACTTCCATCGCTCACCTCGGTGGCTGGAATCTTCTTTAAGTACGATAACCTTGCCTCGAAAGCAAGCAGAAAACCCGGCGTATCGGCGTTGCCCCCAAGGTCGGTTGGCCCATAAAGAACACAAAATCAGTTACGGGCTGGTCGCAAATCCGACCGCAGTTTGGTTTTTTTCTTTTCCCAACCCGCTGTTCGCAAACTAGGGCGGGAGGACTTCCATGGGCATTTGGAAAGTGAACATGACCTTGCGTCTCAATGAGGAGTTCAGGCGGGAGTTCGACGCGTGGGCAGAGAAAGAGCGTCGAAAGTCGTGCAGCATGGCCAGCGAACTGCTGCTGTGGTCTTTCGATCAACTCAAGGTCGCCGGAAGCCTGACGAGGCTGCTCAATTTCCAATTGGGGAAGCCCAAAGAGCAAAAGAAGTAATGACAGTGACATCGCGCCGCTGGACTTCGTTTTCGGTTCGGGCAATGAGAACTTGATTCCATGCGTCAGCGGCGTCTTTATCTCAAGCTTCTGTCTTCCATAACGAAAAGAAATAAGAACAGGAATAGGTTTAGCTTGAGTTTGCAAATCTCCCATGAGCATCGCGCCAACAAGCCGCTCAATCGTTGCGTTGTGCGTCTCTACAACTCCGTTCGATGTACAGGCAATCCACGATTTGTCGTTAAGGAGTCGCGGGATGCAATCGGAGACAAAATCCGAACCGTCGGCGGGTATTTTTACAACAACATCGTAAACAGTCTTTCTTCCGCTGTTTTGAATACGTAGCGGTTTGTCTGCATACGGTTGGCTCCCATCATATTCGAGCCATAACCCTGTTTCTCTGCCGGTGAGATATGCATGAATTACGAGTGCCCCAATCAGCGCAATCAGAGTCATCAATGCGACCGTCACTGGATTTGTTAGAAGGCGAATAACAGCCACACGAACAAAACTAGGAGTATGTACAGACTCAACTAAAGCGAGAATCGTCCCGTAGAACCAGTGCTCCGCGACGCCTAAAACCAAGCCAACTGCGACAGAGATCACCACAGCCCAGATTCCTTTTTCGCGAATATCGGTGTTGAGCTGTTTGATCCAACTCCAAGGGTTATGCACAGTGCCTCCCACTTTCGCGGGATACTATCATCGCCACCATCGCAACTGTTATGGCACATCGCCACGACATGCATGGGAACTACCCAGCATCAAGGCGCTTGACTTTTCGCCTTGTGTTCGCCTACCCTGTTTTGGGCGGAAAACAGGTCGTCATGAGCTTACTCGTTTCTGCAGTCAACGCGGACCAGCCAGCCGTTCAGAATCCCTGGGTCTTGCCCAAGAGAGCACTGACCGTCTTTTATGGCTGTCCCGAGATGCCGCGTCTGTCGCATTACTTCCTGCCACGACCACTCTTCGCAAATAAACAGATTCTTTACCTGGACGGCGCAAATCAGATCAGCCCGCTCCTCCTAGCGAGTTTTGCGAGAGAACGCGGTGTTGACCCATCGAGCGTGAATAGCCTCATTCGCGTCGCGCGCGCCTTTACCTGCTTTCAACTGACCGAGCTCGTCCGACGTGTGCCCGAGACTCTGAAGAAATTCTCTGCCGACGTCCTCATCGTTACGGCCTTGCCGGACCTGTATTTCGATGAGGATGTTCGGGATAGAGAAGCGCGCGCCTCGTTTGAACATGCGCTCGAAGGCCTGGTTAACCTCGCGCCGCACTCCCTTTCCGTTGCCATTTTTTCCGACGCCACGTCGTTCAAGACCAAGCGGCGCGATTTCTTTCAGCGACTTCGCAACCAGGCCGACCACGTTGTCAAGGTGGAGTCCACTCCCGAGAACAAGCTTTCCTTTACCTGCGAGAAGAATACTCCGCTGCTTCCGGCCTGAACGGAAAGATCGAGGCATATCATGGGCAGAACCGTCCCTACTTTTGTTCAATTAATTCAACAAGCGGCGGAACGCTGGAAAAAGTTCCGGCGCGCCTTGCGGCGAGAAGACCAGCCGCATTTCGACCGGCTATTTGTACGGGTGCGTTGCTATACCCAAGCGGCCACCTATCAGGCCCATGACAACCCGATGGAAGCGATCCTCCTCTCCATCGCTCTCGACCAGGAAAAGCGTCTCGATGCCGTCGAGAAGGTTCTTCAGAACGCAGGGGTGCTTTGTGAAATCGCTTCAAGGATGGATTCTCGACCTCTACCCCAACCAACACGGGATGACGCTGTGGCTGATCGACCGCAACCAGTCGCACTACCGTTTGACCGATAGCTTCGCGCCGGCCTTCTATGTTTCGGGCCCGGAGGAGCGTCTCATTCAGTTGCGGGACGCCGCACAACGCAAAACCACAGAGCTTCGCACTCGATTTACCGAGCGGACCGACCTCTGGCTGAACGCGTCCCGCCAAGTCCTCGAAGTTTCCGTTCTCCGTCCGTCGAATTTCATCGGCTGGGGACGATGGGTGCACAGGCTCGACTCGAAATTGCAGCTCTACAACAGCGACCTCATGGTGGCGTCGCTTTATTGCTGGGAGAAGCGGTTGTTTCCGCTTTCCTTTGTGGAAGTCGAAGCCGACCACGACGGACAAGTTCTCTCCATCGCATGCCGCGATGATGAATGGGCGCTAGATTATGAAATGCCGCCACTCAAAATCATGCAGATTCGGTTATCCGGCCTTGCGCGGATCGATCCCACACACGGTCGTCGCGCGGCACTCGAAATCGAAATGGATGGTACTTGCTGGGAGCTCGACGAAACGGGCGAGCCTCCGGCGATTCAATTTGCCGGATTGCTCAAACGCCACGATCCCGATGTGATTCTTTCCGAGTGGGGCGACTCCACTATTCTTCCGTTGCTTCGCCAGCAGGCCGAACGCCTGCGATCTTCTTTGCCGCTCAATCGCGACGAGTCCGCGGCCGTCCAGCAATCCCGCGGGCGCAGCTACACAAGTTACGGAAGGATTCTTTTCAAAGCCAGCTCTATCACGCTCTTTGGCCGCATCCACGTGGACAAGCAGAACTCGTTCATTTCGGAGAAGTGTGACTTCGCCGGCCTCTGGGAACTGGCCCGGCTCACCAAGCTTCCGATTCAATACGCGGCGCGGACCACGACCGGCACCGGCATTTCCTACATGCAGATGGAACTCGCCCATCGCGACGGCGTGCTGATTCCCGAGCAGAAAGCAGAACCGGAAGATCCCAAGAGGCCCGACGAGCTGTTGGTAGCAGACCGCGGCGGCCTCGTCTTCGTGCCGAAACTCGGCTTCACGCCCAACGTCGCGGAACTAGATTTCGTGAGCCAGTTCCCGAGCATCATGGCACGATTCAATATCTCCCCCGAAACCGTAAATTGCGCGTGCTGCCCCGACGCTCCGCGCATTCCCGAACTCGGCTACCGCATTTGCCAGAAGCGAAGAGGGATCACGAGCCGCGTGGTCGAACGGCTTATCGCCAAGCGCTGCGAACTCAAGAAGCTCCTGAAGACAACGCCGCCCGATACTGCGCTCAGGATGAAATTGCAGCGCGATTCGATGAAGTGGCTTCTTGTGTGCTGCTTCGGCTATACCGGTTACAAGAACGCCCGCTTTGGAAAAATCGAAGCGCATGAAGCCATCAACGCCGTCGCGCGCGAAACGCTTCTCGTTGCCAAAGAAATTGCGGAGGCCGATGGATTCGAACTGATACACGCCTTAGTGGACTCCTTATATGTTTGGAAAGAGGGAGCGACGCGCGAGGACTACGAGCGGCTCTCCCATGAGATCGAGAATAGAACCCGCCTTCCCCTGGCGATTGAATCCGTCTACCGCTATGTCGTCTTTCTCCCTTCCAAGCAATACGCGGACGTGCCCGTGCCGAATCGCTTCTTTGCGGTCGGGGAAGATGGCGAGCCAAAAATCCGCGGACTTGAGTGCCGGCGCCACGACACGCCACCGCTACTTGCTCGAATGCAGCACGAAGTGCTCGCCATCCTTGCCGAAGCCCACGATTACGATTCTTATTTGCGAAAGCTTGACATCGCACGCGCGGTGTTCGCGAACTACGAAGACCTTCTGGCAAATGGCGAAGTGGACATCCGAGAACTTGTCGTCAGCAAGCGCATTACGCGGGAGCCGCGCGACTACCAAAAGGCAGGCGTTACCGCGATAGCCGCGCAACAACTCTTCGGAAGCGGGGTCAAACTGCGACCTGGACAGAACATCGAGTACGTTATCACCAACGCCGAAGCCCACGTCCCCAACGACCGCGTTCGGGCTTACGCCTTATGGGAAGGATGGTTCGGATACGACCGCAAGAAATACGCCGCTATGTTACGCGAAGCTTTCGAACCGTTTGTGCTGTGCGTTCCAAAGCGTGCGGAACCTGTTCTTCTCAGCGACTCCATTTCCGAAAATGACTTGAAGCGTTTTCCGCTCTTCTCCGCCCTGGTTACGTCCCGTCCCTGACACGCCGGACTCGCTACCGAACCGCAACTCATTTTGGTGCCAGGAAATTTCTTTCTTGTTCCCCGAAGGAGGTTTCCGATTCCGTCAAAGAAATCTTCGGCCCAAGGAAAGTGTGAACAATTACGGCATCGGGTCTTGATTTGTACGAGTTCTTTGGAAGGTCACAAATTGAACTAATTCTCCATCCTCCTTCTTATAAAAGGCGCCGTCGTCGTTGACAAAAAAGCGTCCACCGCCATCATCAAGTCTTTCCGCCAGGCATACGTCTGCAATAAGGTCAAGTATCTTGGATAGTCCCCGCAACTCCTGTCTGTCAGACCAATCGGTCCAACCGTATTCAACCCAGGGCCATAGGTGTCGATGCAAATTTGTACTAAAAACTGCTGGCCAATCCCACCGATATTTAATTTGGAGCTGTTTGAGCTGAGCAAACTCATCGTCGGTTACTGGGAGAGTGCGATACTTTTTATATTTTTCAACGCAGATCCTATGAAAGTCTCGGAAATCTTCGCCTTCCCACACCTCATTGCCGCAATATCTGCAGATCGGTTTCGGGGCCCGCACTTCGTCGTTTAAGTGGAGTCGTTCGGCAACGCAGGCCGGACACTCGTCGATATATCCAGGCTTGCCAGGCTCCGGCATGAACTCCGCCTTGCAACTCCTACAAACCTGATTTGCCACACTCATAGGATGAATTAATCGTTTCGCAATTCTAGCTTATTGTCGCTAGTAACAATAATAGTAGCCAAAAAAGAAGAGAACGATAAAGACCACTGCGAGGCGGGTGGTCCCTTTTTCGCGGCTGCATCCGCAATCCCCCATACAAAATCACTGCGTCTACGTGTGGCCTTTACCACTTTTCTGCCCTTCCTGCTGAAAACCTGCGCCTGGACCGCCCGCTTGTCCTGTCAAGGGTCTCCCGCTTCGCTCCGATAAACGCAAACTGCGCGCCCTTGACAGCGCGGACGGCCAAGCGCCTCGCCCCGCCAGGAAGGGCATTTGCTTTTAATGCACCGCTCTCTGCGGTGCCTCTAAGAAGCAAAAAACGAAACCAACGAAAGGAGTCTTTCCAATGCAACAACTCAGCAAACAACCTGCTTTCGAACTCGGCCAGATCGTCGCAACACCGGGCGCTTTGGCCGCGCTTAAGAAGGCAGGACAACAGCCGGGCGAGTTCCTCACGCGCCATGTCAACCGCGAGTGGGGCGATTTGTCAGACGAGGACCGGAAGGAAAACGACTACAGCCTAGAGCACGGGTTCCGGCTCTTGAGCGCCTACCGCACACACGCTGGCGACAAGTTGTGGATTATCACGGAATCGGACCGCTCTGTGACCACGCTTTTGCTACCCGAAGAGTATTAGGCCCAAACAAATTTCTTAGAAAAAGGAGACTAGAAGAAATGAATGCAACGATGGTAGCAAGTGGAACGAAATCAGTACCCCCTGTGGTTTCATCTATTCAGGACATTCCTTTAGCGAAAATCCGCGAATCCAAAACCAATCCACGACGCTTCTTCGATGAGGCGAAGTTGGTGGAACTCGCGGACAACATCAAGCAACACGGTGTACTCCAACCGATTCTCTTGCGTCCGCTTCCCGAAGGGGAAGCGGGCACGTATGAGCTTGTGGCCGGAACGCGTCGCTTCCGTGCTTGTAAACTCGCAAAGCGAGAGAGCATCCCGGCAACCGTGCGCGAACTGAACGACGCGCAAGCCCTTGAACTACAGGTCATCGAAAACGTGCAGCGCGTGGACGTGCATCCGCTCGACGAGGCGCAGGGATACGCTGCTCTCGTCGAACTTCAACCCGATACCTACACCGTCGAAAACATTGCTTCCCGAGTTGGCAGATCGCCCGCGTACGTCAGCGGACGACTGCGCTTGATTCAACTCATTCCCGAAGCGAAGCAAGCGTTCTATGAGGACAAGCTGACGGTTGCTCATGCGTTTGAAATCGCACGCCTACAACCGACCGACCAGCGCCGCGCTCTACAGGAATGCTTTCCGCAATACCGGAACGCCGCCGCTATCCTGAAAGACAAGAAGGCCGAGGCGACCACGGTGCGGGAGCTTCGCGCATGGATTGAGCGGGAAATCCATCTGGACCTCACGAACGCGCCATTTGACCCGCAGGACGAAACGCTTCTACCAAAGGGGGGAGCGTGCGCTCGTTGCCCGAAACGAACGGGCAGCAACCCGCTTCTCTTTCCCGAAGTCCGGCAGAAGTCCACTTGCACGGACCGCGAGTGCTACCGAGCAAAGGTCGAAGCACTTGTGCAAATTCACGCGAAGCCGCTTGAGGAGAAAGGCGAGAACCCCCTTCGCGTTTCACAAGCTCCCGCTTGGCAGGCAAACGGCCATGCCAAAGACGTGCTCTTTGAAGGGCAATACCGGAAGGCCAAAGCAAAAGGAGAGTGCCCCAACACGAAAGCCGCCGTTCTCATTGACGGCAAGAGTGCTGGCAGCATCTTCTATCTCTGCCAGACCGACAAATGCGTCGTTCACAATCGGGTAACTCGTTACCAGCCGACACCGCAGGAGCAAGCGCAACGCAAGAAAGAAGTGCTTGCCGAGCGCGTCGAGAAGCAGTCGAGGGTGCGAGTCCTCGAAGCCATCCGCAAGAAGCTGCCGTACGCACTCTCCCGGCCTGACTTGGAGATGGTAGCCCTCGACTACTTCCGACGTTTGGGACACGATAATCACCGCCGTCTTTCCAAGCTCTACGCATGGGAAGAGAAGAAGAGCAAAACTTCATGGGGCGAAGAGACCGTGGACTACGAGAAGATCGCCGCGGCCACGGTGCAAGCCATGAAAGCCGCCGACGTTAGCCGTTTCCTTGTCGTCTGCGCTCTCGTTTCCGACCTGTATTGCCCCGGCTACAACCCGAAGCAATCACTTGCGAAAGACTCCAACCTCGCTCGGGCCGCTGCCCGCCACAAAATCGATATCACAAAGGTAACAGCTACGGTACGCCAGGACCTCGCAAGCATGAGTGAGGCTCGGGCCGTGACCAACAAGAGAAAGCCTTCGACCAACACGCCGTCAGGTCGGCAGGAGCTGTCCAAGGCCAAACCAAGGAAGCAGAACTAACGATAATGATTCGGTCGGGGCCGCGCCGCCATGGTGCGGCCCACTTTTCTCTTCTCCCACCCGCCCACCCAAAGCGTCACAAGGCACTTTTTCTCCCCACTGCCGCTCCAGCCATCTTGCCGCACCCCATGGTTTCCTGTTGGATGGTGAGAGCTAGGAGTCCCCCTGAGATCACGGAACATCTTGTCGTTGACGTAACTGGCGACTCTCATTGCCAGGCATCTCTCGAAAGAATCTCGATAGACTTAGAGCATGGCTACCCTTGTGATAAGTATCCTTGCGCTCGTCGCCGGGGTGTTAAGTGCTTTCTACGGGTACGGCCAATTGCAGGAAGCTAAGAGAGTGAGAGAAGAAATACGGAACCTTGCTGGCGAACAGCAGCGAGAAGACGATTTGTGGGCGGAGAAATTTGTCAAGGCAGGGAAACTACTTTGTAGAATGGCTGATATGGATGGGCTCGGGATGGTATTTGGACCACAGCGCACAGTTTATTTTCCTGGGGGCTCGCTCGGAATGCTCTTCGGCGAGGATGTCCATAAGCACATCCTAGGTCTACTGATTGAGCAGAACGGCGATCGGACTTATTCGCTACGGCCATTGGATACTCCTCAGTTACGACTGAAAACAAATCGTGATTTGATCGACCTTGTGCTCACCACAATTGATAAGTTTCAGCGAGAGAAACCGGAAAAGGCGAAGGAATCTGGACTCTGATCAAAGGACATAGAAATGGCCAAGGGTCTTGCAATGAAACTTCTTCCTCTGACTTTCATCGTTTCTGGTGTCGTTGCCGCGCAGTCGGTACCATCTCGAAAGGACATACCAACGATTGCTAAGGCTGCGAACGGCGCAATCGTCACAATCGTCACCGCAGACAACGATAAACCGATAGCACGCGGCACCGGTTTCCTTGTGAAACCTGATGGCGTGATCCTGACGAACTACCATGTCATCGAGAACGGCAACGTGGCTATTGTTAAGTTCTCCGACGGTACGATCCTGCCCGTTGACGGTGTACTGGCAGCCGACAAAGACCGCGACCTCGCCGTCATCAAAATTCACGGCAAAACCTTCCGCACACTTACGCTCGGTGACTCAGATCAGATTCAAGTCGGTGAAGAGGTTGTTGCTATCGGAAATCCACTCGGCTTAGAACTCACGGTTTCGAATGGCATTTTGAGCGGAGTCCGCGTAACTAAAGAAGAAGGCAAATTCTTGCAGATTACTGCGCCGATTTCTCATGGTAGTAGCGGCGGGCCATTGTTCAATATGTTCGGTGAGGTCGTTGGGATTAACACTATGTATCTTGAAGGCGGCGAAAATCTGAACTTCGCAATTCCTGTTAACGACGCCAAGAACTTGCTCCGGAACCAATCCACGAAGCTCCAGCAACTGCCCAACGAGCCCGAGGCAGACGCGCCGAAGGCAGATGCGCGAAGACCGGATGCGCCGAAAGAAGGACCATCCGATGCAGCGTCGCCACAAGAGAGAGAGTGCGGTCGGCAAGCTGAAAAATTCATTCGTTATGAGAGTCAAAAGGCCGACCAAACGATAGAGACGTACACAGCTCATTATGATGGCCAAGCGAATAAATGCTATGTGGAAGAAGTTTTGACGCAGCACTTCGACACTAAAGTAACGGGAAGTACCGGGTTGCGTTCCTGGTCCTACTACATCATCTACGATGCCTTCTTCGAGGGCGCGAACGGACCGGAATACGGTCAGTTAACTTTTCGTCGCAATGGCAAAATTATAAAGGACGTGGGCTGCACAGTCTGGCCATACGGTTATAGGTCCGAGCAAGCCGAGGGTCCAAAGATCTCCTGTCGTTCCAAGGAAGAATTCGACGAACTGACGCTTAAGTATTTCGGCACAACGCCGCCGCATGAGAAACCTAAATAGCCAATTACCCTCTTTGAAGCGCAGAACCAACCCCAACAGCGGAATCAAGTAGCCGTGAGACTGAAGCCCCCGATTAAACACCACCGAACATTTCTTGTGCTCATCGCCAGGTTGTCCGCTATTCTCGCCTAGCGACGGAACGCTTGCTCTTGTCGTTTTGCCTCTTCGAAATTACCGCGTCCCGGCGTGTACTCGCGCACGCCTTCGCGTCTCGACTGGCATCTCTCGCGCACGAAAGTCTGTGACACTCAATCGTGCGGCCCGTTCCGACCTAGGGCCACCAATCTCTTCACTCCTGTCATTGCCCGTTGCTATCAGGAGCTTTGGTAGAATTAAAATCTTTAGTTGTACTTGCTCAACGGCCATCTCTCTTGCCGCTACTTTGCAAGCGGTTTCGGTCAAGTGAAGAACGAGGTTTTAGATGCCAGTAGAGCCATGGAACTTCAGTGAGGAGGAAACCCAATTAGACCGGGTCTGCGCCAACTGCGGGAATCACTACACGATTGAGGAAGCTCCAGAGCACTATTTTGGAGGTTCTTACGGCTATTGGAAAGGTTGCGTAACGAATTGCGTGGCATGTTGGTTGGGCTGTGGACCATCGAATATGACGACCGAGGGCAACCTTCTTCGAGAGATTGGACCTTGGCTTGGGCCGGAAACTCATCTAGTTGTGATGCCGCTTTCCAGAATAATGCTATCTACTCCTGTGCGATTTCAAAGCCGCGCAATTATCTACCCACCAGGCGTTGCGAGAGTCAGTGAGCTAAATCTGGTTCTACCGAAAGAGATTTCCGAATCGCTAGCAGCGCATCAATCTGCGGCATCTTTTGTGGACAAGGAAACATTCGCCCGAAGTGCAACTGTCGCCTTCCCCTACAGCTTCGAGTGGGCTGCATTCTGGCGCACCAACCATAAGCACCATATGGAACTAATTCGTTTTTTTTCCCAGGTCGCTGACATCAAGTGCCTAAACATGATCCGATACCGACTTTGTTCCATAGAAGTGCCCGACGCACTTCCAAGCCGGGCAGGCCAGATTGCCACAAATAACATGATGGCCGGAGCTCTGTTGTATAACGCTTTCCGCCGCGAAGGTGGAATTGTCGCGGGGGATGCTTTCGCTTCTGTCCTTACCAAGGGTCTGGGATTGCCAATTAATGATGAAGATTTGGATTACAACGATTACCCCCAGGATGCGGAAGTCGGTCACATAGCGCAACATGGTCTCGACCTCTATTCGGCAATGTTGCAGGCTGACACTCCTACGGCAAAGTTCACGCAAGCTATGGGCTTGCTAGAGTTTCTGGCTGAACCTACCGACTTCATTAAATTTAAGGAGGTCGCAGAGATTGTCGCGCGATACGTGGCGAAAAATAAACTCGAATACGAACGCTTAAAAGAGCGTTTCTTTGACTTAACCGGAAAGAGAGACCCGGCTACCAAAGAGTTCACGGGTTATCGAACGCGGATCATCCACATCGGCGATCGACTGGAGAGAATCATACCCGAGCTAGACAAGAGAACGGAACTCTTCATGGAACTAGACGGGTATATTCGCACAATCATCGATCACATGATAAAACACTCGACTTGGGGATTTGAGGAATACAAGGGCCTCAGGGCAAAGATGAGACCGTTTGACTCGAATTGAAGTGTTTCGTGCCGTTCTTTCAACCATTCTTCTCGACCGCGACACACGCGCCATTCTGACTTTCTTCTCTGTGGCGCTCCCCTAACACCACTCTTATTACTAATGTGACTGAGTTCGGTGCCCCTGCCTTTTTCTGCCGCTCCTTTTCTCTGGGCACTGCTTCGGGCCAATTCCTGCGCCCGGCAGCTTCGCGGCTTCTGCTTTCCCGGTTCCTCCCGAAAGGCACAGGTCCCTCCCATAAAGCACCCGCTCGCCTTGGGAGCAGCGGCCTCTCGCTTTTGGGTGCCCCAAGAAAATGGGGCAAGAAAAAGGAGAAAATTCATGTCTTACCTCAACTCAGTGACAATCATCGGCTTCGTCGGCGCAGACCCGGAGCAACGTCAAGCACGGAACAACAACGGTTCGAAGTTCACCGTTCTCTCCGTCGCCACGCAGCGGTCGTGGAAGAACACCGACGACGAGTGGGCCTCGAAAACCGAGTGGCACCGCGTCTGTGTGTTCCGCCCGCGGCTCGCCGAATACGTTGCGACGACGATCAAGAAAGGTTCGCACGTACTCATCGAGGGCAACCTCGTGAGCACCACGTACGAACGCGGAAACGGCAAAGGCAAGAAAGCCAAGACCAACAAGCAGACGTTCTGGTGCATTCGCGCCGATGTCGTGCGCAAGCTCGATCGCGGCGAACCCGAACCCGAAGTGAATGCTTCCGGCTCTGCTGCTTCGGACCATGCTCCCGACTCATCGGATACAGCTCCGTTCTGACGTTGCGAGTTTCGAGGGCCTCGGCTTCGCGCCGAGGCCCTTTTCGTATGTTCGGCGAGGGCCTAGCCATCCTGCCGCCGCTAAATAACAGAAGCGCGCCGCAAACTGTCGAAAGTCAGCGACAGCACTCGAAATCTCTAGTACTTCGGTACTAGTGGATTACGTGGCCCGAGATAAAACCCCTAGCTTTCATCCCGCATCAACATGAGTGACAGGGGTTATGACCTCCGGGGTGGTGGTGTCTATGCATTCGCAGCGGGATTCTTCCTTCCCTCGATTGAGGTTTTGCCAAAGTAGGTACTCTTACTAGATAGGGGCGAGACTGGCCTCGAATCTAGGGTGCAACGGCGGAGTTATAGAAGCAGTTCGATGAGTTGTAGTACGCAGAATATGTCGGTCGGCCCGGTTAGTGCGCACTCAGCCAGCGCATTTTGGGCTAAAGGTGATCCATCATGGATGGAGGCGCGCGACCGCCTCATCGTAGCTTCCGCCTTAGCCCTGTGGACCGCCTTGGGCGGAGGATAAGCCCTTCTGTCCTCGACGCTGCCGAGGAGGTCGGACGCCGCGCAATCGAGCATGCCGAAAGAGAGCACATTGACCCTGCGGTCGCGGCGACTCTATTGGAGGAGGCTGCGGCCACAGTTTCGCGTGCTCTAGACGCGAAAAGGCACCGTACCCAGAATGCTGTTCGAGACCTTCCGTCGTATCTTTTCCTTGCTTTCATCCGACGCGTAAACAGGACCAAGAAGCGCCAGTTGCTCTTGGAGGACGCCGTTCGCGTGCGCTCGGCAGGTTCCCACAACTCAACTGACCCAGAGGCTGAACTTGAGTTGAAGATTCTCGTTGATGAACTCTTGACAAGGTGCGATCCCGTGACCCGCGATATGTTCTATCGGCGCATTCAAGGGTTTTCGTGGAAGGAAATTGGTTTGTATTACAGCATATCGGGCCATGCTGCGGAGTCCCGCTTCAACCAGGCGCTCCACAAGGTCGGAGTGAGGCTCGGCCTGAGAAGTAAATTATGAATTCTCGGAGAGTTTTAGCAAGCGGTTCTGAACAATGAGAATGAGAATCAAAGATCGCGCAGCCCTCGAGAAAAAGAACAAGGAGCTACTCGACTTTGCGCGCTCCTATCTTTCGGAGGCTTTTCCTAACCCGGACCGCCAGGGATGCCCCCCTGACGCTGCACTCCGATCTCTCGCGTTCTACCCGAACGAAAGTGAGCCCACGGTCACCGAGCACTTGGCTGTTTGTTCTCCGTGCTTCAGGCGCTACGCGGAGCTCCTCGCTGAGTCGAAATCGCAGACGGAAGCGCAGCGGGGAACTTCTTGGAGACGTGTGTCTGGATGGACCAGGGCCCACCCCGTGCTCGCCGGGACAGCGGCTCTATGCATACTGCTTATCGCAATCGGCGTTGGGCTGTTGCTTCAAGGAATTCGACAGCCGAATACGCCTCCAATAGACACACACCGAAAGCCGAATCCTACTGAGCCCCTGAATCCCACTGTGGCATATTCGCCTTTCAATCTCGACTTAAGCGCACTTTCTCCAGTGCGCGGCAGCGAATCTGCAACTGGAACTCAGCTGCGAGTTCCTGTTCCAAGTTCACCCCTTGAGCTAACTCTGACTTTGCCGTTGGCAAGTGCTGAGGGCCGTTACGATTTGAGGCTGACGGGGGGAAGCGAGACAGTCTGGTCAAAGTCCGCGCAAGCACATCTTCTCAAAGGCAAAACGCTCATTCAAGTTGAGGCGGATTTCAGGCAAATCCCGCCACGGAACTACAACTTGGAAGTTCGTTCTTCAAGCGGCATTCGTCTTGTTCAGCCGCTTTCAATTCAGGCTGCATCGCCCAAGAGCGGGGAGCAAAAGCCATGAGCGTCAGGCGAGTGACGATCTGCATTTTGTTGTGCGGAGTGGTTTGGACCTTTGCACAAGCGCAGGGCGCGACAGACGATCCCGATGTTTTATTGAAGAAAGCCCTTCACCTGGGCGATTTGTATAACTGGGCAGATGCCGCGCCAATGTTTACCGAAGCTGAGCAACTGTATGCGGGCCACGGTGATCGCCGCAATGCGCTGTACGCGCACTTAGGCCTAATACGCTCAACTATGGAGCAACTTTCGCTTCCAGAGGTATCAGAGGAACTCGGATCAGAGCTAGATAAGAATCCCCTCCTTCAGTCTGACAAGGAACTCAGGCTCTTTTGTCTCATGGTTCTCGGTGACATCGATGGAGAGCTTGACGCCGCGCCAATGCGCCGCGATTGGGAGGCTGCGTTAAAGCTCGCTCAGGCCCTTGGCGACAAGAAGTTGGAAAACCGCGCCTCGGGCGAACTCGGATTCGCCTTGTTCCTCGAAGGAGACATGACTTCAGCCCGCCAGAAAGTCGCTGGTGCCCTCATGGGGGCGATGATGTTTGGTGATATCGGAGCGCAAATTCGTTACCTCGCTGCGGTTGGACACGCTTACGTGCAGTTGGGCTCCTACGATGACGCGCTCGGATATTTCGACAAGGCGCTGAAAATCGCAACCGCCAACCCTGACGCCGGATACCAGTTCGTTGTCAACGAAGGCAGACTCCAGGCATTCCGTGGAATGGGTAAGCTCGACGCAGCCGAACAGCTCGCTAACGAGATCATCGCCCAAGCCCAAGCTAGGCAGAAACACGTCAAGGAAACACAAGCCCTCATCACAGCAGGAACTGTAGAAACTGCAAAGGGTGATGATGCGAAGGCGATGGAGAACTTCGAGAGGGCGATTGAGCTAGCGCAAAAAGGCCACTTCACACGCTTACTGGCAGACGCTCAATTCTATCTGGAAGACATTTATCGCAAGAAGGGCGACCTACCGAAAGCGGAATCTTTGGCCGCAGCCGCAGCCGATTCCACGCAGAATAGCGGCGATCTTTATTTGCTCCCATTGCGTCTGCAAGCACTCGCCCAGTTGCAAGCGAGCCAGGGAAAGTATGCAGACGCCATCCAAACGTATGACCGAGCGTCCGATGTCCTGGACACTATGATCGGCAACGTCAGGTCTGCAGCCGGCAAAATCGGCCTGATCAACGCCATGAGCTCCGTTTACGCAGAACATTTCGCATTGGTCGCCGAGCACTTGAACGACACTGCCAAAGCCTTCTCCGTTCTTGAGCACGCCCGCGGTCGCGTGACGACAGAACTCCTAATGAGCGGGAAACCACCTGAATCCCCGGAGGAGTTGGAAATCGAGAAGCAGATTAGCCACCTGAATCTGGAACTGGCGAAAGCGAAGTCGGCTGACCAGGTGCACCAAATTCGAGACAAGATTTTTCTCGCGGAAGAAGCACGATGGGTTACCCCCACATCGGGCACCTGGAAATCCCAACCATGGCAAACCATTCCGCTGGAACGCATACGTGAGGGTCTCACCACAAACGAACTCGTGCTTGAGTACGTTATGGCGCAACCGCATTCCTATTGTTTGGTGATTGGTCGAGACTTTGCTCGCATCGTGCCGCTTGCTGATCGTGAGAGCATCGAAAGCTCGGTCATCGCCTATCTGAAAACATTAAAGACAAAAGGGACGTCGAAGGCTCAAGGAGGAGACCTCTATGCGACTCTCCTGAGGGAGATCCCGGAGATTTCAAAGAAAGAGCGGCTCGTAATTGTGCCGGACGGTCGGTTGCATCTCCTGCCGTTCGATGCGCTGGTTGACGGCTCCGGGCGCTACTTGGTTTCTTCCCACACCATAACGTATGCCCCTTCCGCGACTTCTCTATACTTGACTAATTCGGCCCCGCAGAAACTCGCGCAGTACCCTCTTCTTGCCATTGGCGGAATCCCGTACGAGCAGAATGCGGAGCTCACCAAACTGGCGACGATGCGGGGATACATCAGCACTCCCCTGGTCAACTTGCCAGCTTCCACGGAAGAGGTTCTTGCGGCCCAAGCCGCCTTCCCCAGTGACAGCGACACCGTCCTGCTTGGCCCGAGCGCCACCAAATCTGCGTTTGAGCACTCGGGCTTAGATCAGCACTCAATCATTCATTTGGCTGTGCACGGCGTAGCTAACGAGAAGCACCCTGAACGAGCGGCCCTCATACTTCTAAGTGATTCATCGTCGGGCGATGACGGCATTATGGAGGCAAGCGACATCGTGCATTTGCATACGAATGCCGATCTCGTTGTCTTGTCAGCATGTGACACCGCAGTGGGTCGTCTCCAAGGGGAAGAAGGCATCGCAAATCTTTCTCTGGCATTTCAGTTGGCAGGCGCGAAGACCGTCATCTCCACCCTTTGGACCATCGAGGACACGACAGCGCTCTATCTGATGAAGCGTTTTTACGCTCATTTGGCAGAGAAGAATACTGTTGCTCATGCTTTGACTGCGGCCAAAAGAGACATGCTTAAGACTTATGGTGCGCAGGCCGTTCCGTACTACTGGGCTAGCTTCAAATTGGAAGGTTCAGGCGATCATGCCATCAGCATCACCTCTAAGAAATTCAGTCCGATGAATTGAGGAGAAACGATCAATGTCCTCGGCACCACACGCATCACGCCAAGTCCCCGCGCCTAAGGATCGCGCCAAAATCATCAGCACAATCAAGAAGCTCGTTTCCGAGCGCCACATCAACGTTAGCAACCCGAATCAGGACTATCGCCCGTGGATTGCGCTCGTTGACGAACGCACGCCGCGTCTCATTGATCTGAATGACGCACAAGCGTTCGAAAGTGGCGTGGGTGAACTCCTCAGAGCACTAGGCAGCAGCCATACAGCATTTTTTCATCAGCGCCGCGACAGTGTCCCCGCACCGTATTCTATCAACGCGACTCTGCGCGCGGTGGAGACTCCCCAAGGCAAGCGTTGGATGTTTCTGGATGTGATTGAAGACGGGCCGACATTCCAGGCGGGCATTCACCCGGGCGAACTCCTTCTCTGTATAGATTCCGAACCGATAATACCGCCGACGCCTGCAAATTTCCGCATCGGTGGCACTCATCAACTTGAGATCGGAACTTTCGGCGGTGACAAGCGCCAGGTCGTAATCGAAGTGCCAAACCGAGCAGCAAAAGATCGGCCACCGATGATTGAGCCGCGCAGTCTATCCCACCGGATGCTTGCATCCGACACAGGCCTTGTAAGAGTAGCGACCTTTCCGGGCGCAGTCGGCCAGAGTTTCGCTAGGGGTCTGGATGCCGCTGTTCGCGACCTGAAAGACCACGGTGTTCAACGGCTGATCGTGGACATTCGGGGGAATATCGGGGGCGGTTTAGGGTCTCTCCGCCTCCTGAGCTATCTATGTCCGGGCAAACTGGAAATAGGATATAGCATTACGCGCGCGCGGCTGCGGAAAGGCTACCGGAAGGAAAGACTTACTCGCATCGGCAAGATTCCGGCTACAAAAGCAGAGCTTCTCATGATGGCCGTCCGTTTCAAAATCTTTCAGAGGGACCGCTCAATGGTTCTTGTAACGGAGGGCCTCGGCCCCCAGCCGTTCCACGGCCGCACCGTCGTTCTAATCAATGAGCATAGCCACAGCGCGGCGGAAATGGTCGCCAGTTTCGCAAAGGAGAATCATCTCGCCACGCTTGTCGGCACAAGAACAGCAGGTGAGGTACTCGGTGGTGCGAATTTCAAGCTGCCCGGTGGATATGTGCTCCGCATGCCCGTCGCGGGCTGGTACACCTGGAATGGGGAATGCATAGAAGGCAAGGGAGTCGAACCCGATGTGCCGATTGAAAATTTCCCAGAATCACTGGCGGCAGGTGTAGATAACCAGCTACAGGCGGCCTTAGAGGTGGTCAATACGCTTTAAAAAGCAACCACTAACCGGAATAACTTGCGGTTAGCTCGTCATCCGCCAGGAATCCTGTTTTCCAGCGCGACGCCAGTGAGGATTTGGCGATTTATCGAAGGCCCGAGAGCGAATCACCGGAACCCGCCGAAGACGCAATCGCCCGGTGGCAGTCTCCTTGACGGGAAAGGAGAGACCGCGTACTCTCCTTTCCTAGATAGGAGAGACCCTTTGACCAAAGCGGTTGAACTCCCGCAGGGCACACTCGAGATGCTGATCCTCAAGGCGGTCTCGCTCGGTCCGCTGCATGGCTACGGCATCCTGCTGCGCATCCAGCAGATCTCCGGCGAGCGCCTCGAAATCCTGCAGGGTTCCTTCTACACCGCCGTCTATCGTCTTGAGCGCCGGGGCTGGATCAAAGGCGAGTGGGGTGAGTCGGAGAACAATCGCCGCGCCCGATTTTACTCGCTCACCGCTACCGGTACGCGTCAGCTGAAGGCCGAGACCGCCAAATGGACCGACATGGCCGCTGTCGTCGCCGGGATTCTCGGCAAGAAGGCGAGCGAAATATGAGTCTCCTCGCCGCAATTCGCAAGCTCTGGCACTCCATCGCGCCACGCAGCCGCAGCGATGTCGAAGAAGAGTTTCGTTTTACCCTCGACGCCTACCAGGAAGATTTGATCCGCCAGGGCCTCCCCCAAGAAGAAGCCCGCCGCAAAGCCCGCATGGACCTCGGCCAGCCCGCCACGCAAAACGAAACTTACCGCGAGGCTATCGGCCTCCGCCTCCTCGATGAGTTAGGCGGAGACATCCGCTACGGCCTCCGCGCCCTGCGCCGCAACCCCGGCTTCGCCGCCGTCGCCGTGCTCTCACTCGCGCTCGGCATCGGCGCCACCACGGCGATGTTCTCGCTCATCTACGCCGTCCTGCTGCACCCGTTTCCCTACGCCGGCGCCGACCGAATCGTGAACCCCGTCATCATCGACGAGCAGCATGCTGACGAGCCTCGCTGGTTTCCCCTTAGCAAGGCAGTGTTCGATGATCTGCGCCTGGCAGCGCCGGTTGATTCATCCTTAGGCTTTAACAACGCACACATGGAGATCACCGGCGGCGCACTGCCGGAAGATATCTCTGGGATGTACCTCACGGAGAATGCCGGGAGTTTCTTTGGTGTGCGCCCGGCTCTCGGCCGCAACATCGAGCCATACGACGCAGAGAACGGCGGCCACTCCGTCGTGGTTCTCAACTACCGGTTCTGGCAGCGCCACTACGGCGGCGATCCCCACATCATCGGGCAAACGCTCGAAATTAATCACGCGCCCTACACCATTGTCGGGGTCATGCCCCGGAGTTTCGCATTCAATGACACCAACGGCGTCGGTGATTTCTACCTGCCGGCCAGTCTAATGCGGGGTCTTTTCAACGTTTCCTACGTGGCCTACATACCGTGGATCAAGCTCCGGCCCAACGTCACACTTGCCGCCGCCAACGCTGCGCTCGAGCCCATCGTGCGCCAGTTTGCAGAACAGCATCCCGAGCGCTTTCCCGATCACTGGCATCTCGCGCTGCAGCCCATCATCGCGCCTTTCCAGCAGGAAACTGGCCGCACCCTGACGCTTCTTCTTGCAGGCGTGGGGCTGTTGCTAGTCATCGGCTGCGCCAACTGCTCCATCCTTCTGCTGGCCCGTGGCAGCACGCGCGAGCGTGAGTTCGCCATCCGCAGTGCGATCGGCGCCAGTCGCTGGCGCATCGTCCGCCAGTTGCTCGTCGAAGCCGTCGTCATCTCCAGCACCGGCGCCGTTCTTGGCGTTGCTGCATCTTACTCGCTTGCAAAACTTCCCTTGTCGCTTTCTCCGGATTCCTTTCCGGCCGAATCCGTCATCCGCATCAACGCTCCCATCCTGGCGTTCTCGGTCGCGCTCGCACTGCTCTGCGGCATATTCTTCGGTCTGGTGCCCGCATTGCGCCTCTCGCGTAACAATTCCGCGCGTATGCTCCCCGGCAGGCAGATTGGCGTTGTCGCTGCTCCTGCAAAGCATCGCTGGAGCGTTCTCATCATCGCCCAAGTCGCGCTCACGCTTCTTCTCATGGCCACTGCGGGCACCGCCATCCGCAGCTTTCTCGAGCTCATGCAGATGCCGCTGGGCTACGATCCCGCAAATGTCATGAAGGTCGGCATCATGCTGCACGTCCAAGACCGAGGCGAGTGGAACCGCATTCAATCGCGCGAAGGGCGCACGGCTTACATCGAGCAGATCCGCGAGAAGATCGCATCCGTCCCAGGTGTCTCCACTGTCGCTGTCGGCACAGACGCCACGCCGCCTGATACTGGCGATGAGAGCGCTGTCAGTATCGACGGAAGTCGCGATGGCGAGCAGCCGCAGGCCCGTGTGATGCTCGTCGACCAGCGATATTTCGCGACGCTGCGCATACCTCTGCTTGAGGGTCGCGTCTGGAATACGAATGAAAACGCCCGCGGAGACTTCATCGCGGTCGTCAATCACGCTTTCGCGACGCGCTATCTCTCGTCGTCGAATGCCTTGGGCCGACAGCTACGCATTCCCGGTCTCACGAGTCAGAATCGCTACGCGGCGACCTCTGCGCAAAGCACCGCCGCGCGTGAGATCATTGGCGTCGTCGGCGATGCGCGCAACGACGGCCTCGATCACCCGGTGGCCCCGGCGATCTATGTTCCGTACACCGCGGTGATGCTGCCCTATGAGCAGTTCTTCGTCCGCACCCAGGGCGATCCGCTCGCCTATCTGCTCTCCATCCGCGGCGCTGTCGCATCCGTCGCTTCCGATCAGCAAATCTCGAACGGGGCCTTCAACGGCACCTTCAGCCTCAAGGAGGCCATCGAGCAAGACGAACAATACAGCCGCCAGCGGCTCTTCTCGATATTGTTTGCCATCTTTTCTGCCATGGCGCTCGCGCTCGCGCTGGTCGGCATCTTCAGCGCCGTCGCTTACAGCGTCGCGCAGCGCACTACCGAGTTCGGCGTCCGCCTGGCACTCGGCGCGCCGCCCGCGCACGTCTTGTGGATCGCCGCGCGCATCGCGCTCGTCAGCGCGGCCGCGGGCATTGTCATCGGTCTTGCCTTTGACAGCTTTCTCGGCGCCGTCCTCGCCCACTGGATGCAAAATGCCTTCGCCGCAGTCAGTCTGTTAGCAGCCGCCGCGCTCGTCGCTCTCAGCGCACTCCTCGCCTGCTTGTTGCCCGCCCGCCACGCCATCGCCATCCCACCCGCCGAAGCACTCCGCCATGAATAAAGCGTGTCTCATTTGACCAGAGCGCGAACGGAAGTTATCCGAGAACAGCGTTCAGAGAACTTGCCTGGTCAATGCTGAATCAGGAATTGAGCATAGTGCCGCGTAGGATTTGTTCCAGAGCCAAAAGTTTAGAATGGGTCAAAAATCCTGCCTTATTTCACGCATTTTCTTCGTTGAGCTTTTTCGTTTTCGAGGCCTCTTAGTATAGTGAGGGGAGTTCTCGCCACGTACTCCCGCGAGCAACGCGACACCGGGTTCCCCGGTCCGCCGCTCTGCATCGCGTACGGCCTGCGGTAACGGCGAACGCGATCGCGGGACAACGCTGTTTATGGGGCTAAAGCTCCAACTGCGCCTCGACACTGATCGGGGCCACGTGGCGTGAACAGCAGACTCCCGCATCGCCCGAAGCCCTACCACCCGCCCTGGAGGACGTTAAGAGCCTCCCCTCGCTGTCATGGTTGGCATTCCCAATTTGCGTGGAGGCATACCCGTGAACATATTTCTCTGTAAGCGTTTCCGCTCATCGACGTTTCATTTTCGATTTCTGGCGACCGCCGTCGTCGCTCTATTTCTCGTCGCTCCTGCTTTTGGCCAGACGGGAGCCTCGCCATGGGAAAACGCAGTTAGCGTACTGCAACAGGCTTTCACCAGCACCATCGCTCGCGGCCTCTCCCTCGTTGCCATTGTAGTTGCGGGGCTCACCTTTGCCTTCGGTGAAGGCGGCTCGAAGCGTGTGCTTGCAGGCGTGCTCTTTGGCGTCGGAATGGCCATTGCAGCGGTAAATTTCCTTTCGTGGCTTTTCCCAGGCAGCTGAAACAGCGGCGTCGCGAAGGGAGAAGCACATGGCGGAAGTTAGACGAATCAACCGGGTGCATCGGTCGCTGTCCCGGCCACTGACGATCCTCGGTGCCGAGCGAAAACTCTTCTTCTTCGCCATGTGCCTTGGAGCGGCCACCTTCAACCTGCTCAACAGCTTATTCGGCGGGTTGCTGATGTTTTTGTTGCTTTACTTCCTGGCCCGCTGGGCCACCGAGACCGATCCTCAAGTTCTGCGATTTCTGCTGACGGCCGCAAGACTCCGTGCCCAATACGACCCGATGAAGTTCACCGCGATTGCAATCCGAAGGGATGGCCATGCTCAGGCTTAGCCGAATCTTCAAGAACTATAGAGAGACTGGTTCTCTCAACGAGCAGATAAATCTCTACGGTTTCATCGGTCCGCATGTCTTTCTCACAAAAAGCGGGGAGGTCGGAGTCATCCTCGAAGTTCGCGGCGTCGATTACGAGTGCCTCGACGGCGCTTCGATTGACGGCTTCACCAAGCGTCTCGAGTCGGCTCTCAAGCTTTTCGATGAAAACTACCGGGTCTACCAATACCTCTTCAAGCGCAACAACGAGACCATCCCATACAAGCTTTACGGCAATCCGATCGTTAATACAGCGATCAAAAACCGCATCACCTACCTCGGCACTAAAGCCGACACGCTTTTTTCCCTTTCGGTCTATTACGTGGTCCTCTACGAAGGATTTAAGACTTCAGCCAAGCTCGGTAGCGTGCTCGCTGAGTTTCCTAAGAATCCGAAAAAAGCCCTTGCCGACCTTCGAGCACATTTCTCAGCTCAGAAGCAAGTCGTCATTCTTGGGCAGCACGTCAGCAACGCCGAGGCAGCGCTTCTTCAAAAAGCCCGCAGCTTCATTCTCCAAGTCAGCGACTTCCTCTCCGTAAGAATGCTCGACAAACAGGAAGCCTTTCGCGTTTTGAAGCGAACGCTCAACTTTCATCCCGACAAACTCGAACTCGCCAAACTCAAATACGACACCTTCCTCGATTACTACCTGCCCGAGTCTCCAATCGAATGCCACCGCGGGCATCTCCGAGTGGACGATTACTACGTAAAGGTTCTGACCCTCAAGGAGCCTTCGGCCCAGAGCTTTCCGCTCATCTTCAAACGACTGCTCGAAGTGGAAGCCAACTATTACGTCGTCACGGAATGGAAAAAGGAAGATTCCGGCAAGATGCGCCGGGTCATCCAGACCAAGCGCCGCCACTTTCACAACACAAAGCGTTCGTTCACCAGCCAGTTCAGTCTCAACGACGCCCCGACACAAGACGTGCTTCTCGACGATTCCAAGGAATCTCAGGTCAGAGAACTCGGTGAAGGAATTGCGGAGATCGAGCTGCACGGCAATTACTTTGGCCAATTTTCCCTTACCGTCGTGATTTACGACCTCGACTTGACGAAAGTGGACCGGGCGTGTGCCGATTTCTACAAAGTCTTTAGCGTCCATGACGCCCAGCTCTATGTCGAAAACTTCAACCTGCTAAACGCCTTTCTCGCGACTGTCCCCGGCAACCACGTCTTCAACCTGCGTTCCCTGTATCTGCTTAACACCAACTACGCGGATTTCTCGTTTCTCTTCACCCTTCACTGTGGCGAGCCTCGGAATAGTCATCTCCGGCAGGAATATCTCGCTGTGCTAGAAACCAATCACCACACACCGTACTTCCTAAATCTCCATTATCGCGATGTCGCCCACACCATAATTCTCGGGCGAACGGGCGCGGGCAAAAGTTTCCTTTTGAATTTCCTCATCACCAATCTCCAGAAATACGATCCTCACACCTTTATCTTCGATCTCGGCGGAAGTTTTGAAAGCCTCACGCAACTATTCGGCGGCTCCTATGTCCGCGTGGGCCTTGAATCCGAAGGTTTCAGGATCAACCCTTTTTCGTTGCCGCCGACGAAAGAGAATCTCGATTTTCTTGCTCTCTTCCTGAAAGTCTTGATTCAGGGGCAGAGGGCGTTCGAGCTCGACCCGGCCACCGAACGCGAGCTTTTCCATCAGGTCGAAATCCTGTACGCGGTGGACCCGGCGCTGCGCACGCTGGGCGTGCTGGCGAACACGCTGGGGCACGACGTTGCGAGCCGCCTCTCCAAATGGACCCGCGGCGGCCAGTTCGGGTTCCTCTTCGACAACACTGAGGACACCATCTCGTTCTCGCGCTTTCAGTGCTTCGACTTCCAGCGCATGAGCCAGTACCCCGAACTTTTGGAGCCGTTGCTCTTCTACATCTTGCATCGCGCCAACGCCGTCATCGCGGACCGACAGATTTCCTCGGTTTTCAAAGCGTTTTTCATCGACGAAGCGTGGGTCTTCCTGAAGAACCCCGCCATTCAACGATACGTGGTCGAAGCCCTCAAGACCTGGCGGAAACACAACGCAGCAATGGTGCTCTCCACTCAATCGCTTGACGAACTGAAGCGCTCGGACATCCTCGACATAATCATCGAAAGCTGCGCCACCAAAATCTTCCTGGCCAACCCTGATATGGACCGCGACCTCTACCGCCGTCAGTTTCACTTGAACGAAAACGAAGTCGAGCTGATCTCGGGTCTCATTCCCAAACAGCAATTCCTGATTAAGACGCCGGAGTTGGCGAAAGTCGCGAATCTCAACGTTGATGCCAAGAGCTATTGGCTCTACACGAACGATCCGTACGACAACAAGAAACGGAAGGAAGCGTTCGAAACCTACGGCTTTGAGAAAGGCCTCGAGATTCTGGTGGGAGCCCAACCGTGATTCTTCTTCGCTCTTTCGATCCCAATACGGTAATGCACGAGCCGCTCAGTACTGTCCTGGCTCTTGCTGTTGCCGCGTTTTTCACCGCTTCCATTCTTGCCGTGCATTGGTTTATCGGAGTGTTTTCGCACTGCGAAAAGAGTTCCAAGCAAGACGATCCCATTTCAAAAGGAGCATCTCGATGAAACATGGTTTTCGCAATCGGTGGCACATCTCTTTCCTTTGCGTCTTCGCCTTCGTTCTTCTCGGCGTAGCCGCTTTCCACGCTTCCCCCGCTCGCGCTGCAACCGCAACGGCTCGCATTGTGAAGTATTCGAAGGAAGACATTGTGCCTGTCCGCGCCAAGCTCAGGTTTTCGACGCTCATCGTTCTTCCCGATGACGAGGAGATTCTCGACTTTACGACGGGAGACAAGGAATTCTGGGTCATCAATGGTGCGCACAACCTCTGTTATGTCCATCCGGCCCAGGCTGGCATTCGCAGCAACTTGAACCTCATCACCGCGAGCGGGCACGTCTATTCGTTCTTGCTGACCGAGATCAGCAATGAACCGAATGCTGACCCCGATCTCAAAATATTCGTCGAGCCGAAGGAAGGTTCGACCATCGCGGTGAATAACGGGCTTCGCGGCTACGTCAGCGGTAGTGAGGCCGAGGCATACAAGAAGGAACTGGAGACACTCCGGGCTCAGACGGCGGAAGAGGTCCACGCTGCGCAAACCCAGGCCTCTGAGCAGGTCAACCGTTTCCGTTCCATTTACGCGACGAAACTCCAATTCGATTACCAACTCAACGCAAAGACAGCGCGGGAGCCATTCCTCGTCTCTGCCATCTATCACGACGACAGTTTTACTTACATCAAGTGTGGCGCGAGAGAAAAGCCCGCGCTCTATGAAATCAAGGATGGAAAGCCCAACTTGATTTCTTTTCAATTCGAGAATGGCGTTTACATCGCGCCAAAAATCATTGATTCAGGCTACCTCGCTATCGGCAACAAGAAGCTGCCGTTTGCGCGGCACACGGCCGGGAATTGAGAGGCGAGCAAATGACACAGCCGAACCAAGCCGCTCAGGTTCAGGAAAAAGCGCCTAAACCCCAAGGCCTACTGCCGAAGAACGTGCAGTCGTGGCTTCTTCTCGGGCTGGCCTTTCTCATGGTGTCCATTATGTGGCTCACTGGGGGCAAAAAACCGCAGACACCAACCAAATCAGCGTCGCTCGCGGCTTCGACGCCACCGCCGCTTGAAGTCAACGAAACCAAAATCGCCGAGATGCAGAACCGCATTCAAGATTTGCAGCGGCAACAGCTTCTTGCGCAGAGCGCACTCGCTCAGCAAACGCGATCGCTGTCTGGCGTGGCAACGCAAGATCCCCAACCGCCCCGCGATGGCGGTACTCCGAGCGAACTGCGGCCTGAAGACCAAATTCAGGCCGAGCGAAAAAAGCGCGCCTATGTATCGCTGTTTGCCTCAAATGTCGCGCTGAGTTATCGGAAGCCACCGGCCAGCGCTACGGTGCCCACGACGGAAGCGCAGCTTGCCGTCGCAACTCCGGCACCCGACACTGCGCAGATCGCCCAACTGTTGAGAGAGATGCAGCCGAATCCGATTTCTTCCGCGCAGGGCACACCGGTGCGAAACGATTCCGCGGAAGCAACCAAAGACAGAAAGGAGGAAGGCAGAAACCCTGCCGCCGTGTCAGCTGGTAGGGCCAACGCGGCGGCGGGGAAAAACTACGTACTGTTTGAAGGAACCATCCTCGAAACCGTCCTCATCAACCGCCTCGACGGGGGCTTCGCAGGCCCCGTCGAGTGCCTGCTTTCAACCGACGTTTACTCAAACGACCGCCAGCACCTATTGATCCCCGCGGGATCGAAACTGCTCGGAGAAACAAAGAAAGTGGAAACGTTCGGCCAGACCCGTCTGGCTGTTGCCTTCCACCGCATCCTTATGCCCGACGGGTATTCCGTCAGCCTCGACCAATTCAAGGGGCTCAATCAGATCGGTGACACCGGCCTCCGAGACCAGGTCAATAACCATTATCTCCGCATCTTCGGAGTGTCCTTGGCGGTTGGAGCGCTTGGAGCCGTTGGCCAAGCAGGCACCGGAGGCGCACTCAACGCCACGGGTGGCGGCCTCATGCGCCAGGGGTTTGCCGCGAGCACGGCACAATCCGCGTCGCAAATTCTCGACAAATTTCTCAACATCCCTCCCACGGTGACGATCCGTGAGGGCCATCGCGTCAAAGTCTATCTGGCTGGCGATCTGGCGTTGCCCGATTACAACAACCACAAAATGCCTTCCGATCTCTAGGAGCCAAGAAAGAAGAAAGGACAACGATCGATGAAAAGAAAGACTCTGGTTTTATTGCTCATCACGGGGCTGTGTGTTGCAACTGCTTCAGCGCAGTTCGGTGTCGGAATCGTTTACGATCCCACAAACTACTCCAACGCGCTTCTCCGGTACTACCAACTTCAGCAGCATCTCCTTCAACTCAGAGCCAGCTACGCACAGCTTGTCGCTCAATACAACTTTGCCGTGCGGATGGCCAAGAACATTCAGAACATGCCAGCGCGGTATCGTGCCCAGTTTTCGCAGTGGCGCAATGTGTCCGCGCTCAACACCTACGGAAACACCGGAACATGGGTTAACGGAATCAATTCTGGCCAACTTGGCTTCGCGTCAACGGGCTACCAACAAGCAACCACACAACTTCTCCCTTACAACCAAGCCCAGCTCTCCGGCATGAATGCCGATGAGCTTGCCCGCGTCCGCTCGCAGTACGCCACGGTCGAACTCGCTGACGGTGCGAATACCAACGCCATTGCCACAATCGGCGCCATCCGTGGCAACGCCCAAACCATTCAGACCCAGATCGGCAATCTCGAACAGGACTCGCTCTCGAACGATTCCGATCTCAACACTCAAGTTGCGGTCCTCAACAAGATCAACGCCTCCGGCGTGCTTACGCTCCGCACGCTCCAGGACTCGAACAAACTACTCGCTTCGCTTCTTGAAGAACAGACCATCCTCGCGAAGCAGCAGCGCGAGGCCACCACCAACACCATCAATGCCGACATCCAGCGCCAGGCGAGCTTCGCCGCAAATATGGCCCAGGTGACCGGCACCCTTACCGATTCACTTCAAAATTTCCGCATGCCGTAAGGCACGTGGAGATAGACGCCCGAGCGTCGAGGGAGCTGACGGCAATGCAAACCGACTATCTTCAGTACATCTTTCAAGCCATCAACACCTTGCTTACCCAGAACCTCGGCTTCTTCGACGCTATGGGCCAAAACCTCTTCCGTTTGTTCGCAACGATTCTCATCGCATGGTTTGGAATCAAATCCGCTCTATCCTCCGCTAGCGGCAAACATGCGTTTCACTTCGACAACTTCGCCAGTCTGCTCCTCACCATCAGCTTTGGGTTCGCAATGGTCAATTACTACAGCACGCCGATTCCCGGAATCGGAACCAGCTTCCACAATCTGGTTACAAACGAAGCACAATTCTTGTCCAGCAAGATCGATCAAGCCCAGCTCCAAACCGTTGTCCAAGTTGTGGCGGATTTCGAATCTCGGATGGACTCTCCGAGCTGGGGAGATTTTCTTGGCACCGCCATCTACGTCATCGTAACCATCCTGCTCGCCGCGGCCCAGGCCGTGGCGATTGTGGTCATCGCCTATGGTTTTATCGCCACGGCAGTTTGTGTTCTTGTCGGCCCCGTGTTCGTTCCGTTCTTCATCGTTCCGAAGATGGAGTGGCTCTTCTGGGGTTGGTTCCGCTGCTTTATTCAATATGCCTTCTACCAGGTCATCGCCGCGGCCGTCGTTTTTATCGTCGGAAACCTGATGCTGGGTGCCCTCCGCCTGCCGCCAGCGGGCACCCTCTCGACCGTACAACTTATCGCATGGTTTCCAGTCCTCTTTATTACGTTTCTCGCTTCCATTTACGCACTGCTCAAAGTTCCTGCCCTCACCAACCACATCTTCAGCGGCACAGCTGGCGGCTCCTCCGTCGGAATTGTCGAAAGGGTCTTCGAATGAACAACGATGCGAGTTTTTACGATGCCAAGCGTCTCTACCTCGAACAATACGGTGATCCGATGGTGACGAATACCTATCTCAAGATTGCTCTCGCACTCCTGTCCATTGTTTGTGTTGTGTTGGGATTCATCGACCTCAGGACGATTCGCACCTTTCAGAACTTTCGCCCACTCGTGATCCGCATTGACGATCTGGGCCGCGCCGAGGCCATCAACTACCACAACTTCGAATACAAACCTCAGGACGCGGAAGCCAAGTATTTCTTGTCCCAGTTTTGCACGCTCTACTACCGCCGAAACCGCTACACGATTCAGGATGATTTCTCGAAGTCCCTGTACTTCCTCGACGGCAAGCTCGCCAACGGCATTTTCGATGCCTACCGCAAGGACGACATCATCAAGAAATTCATCACGAACACTGCCGCTCCCGAGATCGATGTGAACGTGCAGAAAGTCTCGCTTGAAGAGATGCAAACGCCGCCCTTCCGCGCACGGGTGGACTTCTACATGGTCTATTACTCACCCGCCGACCATACCGAGCTAAAGCGCGATCTGTACACCGCGAACTTTGTCTTCGTTTTTAAGTCCCAGGTGCCTAACGAATTGATTCCGATCAACCCCCTCGGAATGACCATCACCTATTTCCGCGAAGACCAGGCGTTCAAATGAGAATCCGAGTCCACACGCAAACCGAAGCGGTCGCGGGCGGACGCAGCGCAACATCGGCCCAACCTCGCCGCGCCACCTCTTCCTTTATCACGCGATTGTCGTCCTCCCACGGACCCCATCCCAACCCACCGTTTTTTGCCTTTGGAACAACCGGCGCGCCTCAGGAGAGCCTCCGTTGCTACCCGCTTTCCGCCCGCTCCCAGACCCGCGAAATGTTTGTCGGAACACCACACCCCAACCTCAGGAGTGCACGATGATCGCCAACGCACTGCTGTTCACCATCGTCATCCTGTTGGGCTACGGATTTTGGCTCCTCGACCAGTTGAAGTTCATGGCCCACTACAAAGCGGTCCTGTACCACGCCTACGGACCAACGATTCTGATTTTCCTCGCAGTGCTCTCCGTCAATCTGTTTGGTGCGGCGCTAGCCATCGGCCGCCGCTTCTTTCTCAAAAATACCGGGCGCAAACTCTCGCACCTCGACAAGCAGTTCAACGTCAGCCACGCCGACATGCCCGGTCCGGTGAGCGAGGAGGATTTCAACTAATGTCGCGCGACGCCTTTTCCTATGATCCGCAAGATGCCGGCGAGACGCGCGACACCTCCACGCGCCGCTCTGTCCGTCAGCAGAGATCAATATCTCCTGACACGCAGGACAGCAGGGATCCGGCGCCGGAAGCGTCTGGCCGCCGCGATGGCACCGAGGTTCAGGCGCAGCATTCCACCCGCGATGAACGGAATGATTCTCCGCGTGCCCATTACGTCCGCGATCGCGCGTATCTCCTCCGCGATTCCGAGATGAACTCCCTCAAGGAAATTGGCAAGTTCCGTATGATTCCGGTGTCGGACCTCGCGAAATTTGCCTACAGCGGGAATCGCGAACGAATGGAGAAGGACATTCGCGCCCTCGCACGCCAGTCTCTCGTCAAGGATAGGACCCTTGAAATCTCGCAGAAGAAGACGTTGCGCGTTGTCACGCTTACGAAAGCAGGGCACCGCCTTCTCAAGAATTCGAATCAAGTGCCCGATGACCAGCCCATCTATCACGGATTGGTGAAACCCCGCGAAGTCAAACACGACGCCGATCTCTACCGTCTTTATCAGAAGGAAGCTGCTCGCATCGAGCGCGGAGGAGGCCGGCCTGTCCGCGTGCTCCTCGACTATGAACTGAAGCGAAATCTGAATCGCGATCTCGCCGTGCTCGGTCCTGAAAAAGACAACGCGGACCGCAGGAGGGAAGTCGCCGAAAAGCATCACCTCCAGGTTGTGGATGGAAAGATTCCCGTGCCCGATCTGCGCATCGAGTATGAGAACCCGGAACTCGAATTGCGCCATGTGGATCTGGAACTCGCGACGCGTGATTACCGACCACGTGCGATGGCGGTAAAAGCCGCCGCGGGCTTCTCGATGTATGCGCGACCTGAAGACGCATCGCGTTTGCGCCGCGTTCTCGACGAACGCGAAATCACCGCAGGAATTCTCTCGCTATGAACATCGCGCCTGCCCATCGCGATGCCCTGAAAGCTCTCGGCTACACCGAAGCGGAGGCTCGCTTTCTCTACATCGTAGCGACGCATTCCGGCTACTTTGTGGCGCGTCAGTTTCTCGCGTTCACCGAAGCCCATTGGGGCAAGCGCACGACCATCTTCTGGAACAAACTTCACGCCAAGCGTCATGCCCGGACCGAATGCTTTCCAAAGAGCGGGACCGTCTATCACCTGTTCTCCCGTCGTCTCTACCGCCAGATCGACCGCGAGAACATTCGCAACCGCCGCGAGCACGAAATCGAGTTCATTCAGCGGCGCATCGCAATGCTCGATTTCGTTCTCCTGAACCAGGGGAATCAGTACCTTGAAACCGAGCCCGAAAAGGTCAACTTTTTCTGCAACCAATTGAAGGTCCCGAATCACTTCCTTCCATCGAAGATCTATCACGGACAGAGAACTTCCCAGCCGACCGTCCGCTACTTCGTCGATAAATTTCCGATGTTTCTCGCTGGCGACGCTTCTTCGCCGGTAGTGACGTTTACCTACCTCCACGGGGCAGGGGCAACTCTTACGGAATTCGTCCACCATCTCGAAGCTTACCTACCGCTCTTTCGGCAGCTTCCCGCGTTCCGATTTCTCTATCTGGCCAGAGTCGATTCTCACTTCGAAAAGGCCAAAGAACTTTTCAATTCTCTGGTGGCCATTCCGCTCGGATCAGACGTATCGGCAGACCTCTTGCGTTACTTCCAAATCCGCAAGACCTGGGATCTGAGCCGGTACACGTCTCTCACCGAGGCTGACTTGATTTTCCGTAATCAGGCCAAAACTCGATTCGCAGGGCAACGATTCGAACATCTTTACCGCGGATGGAAAGTCGGACGAGTGACCGAATCCGACATCAGGCAGGACTTTCGCGGTAGCGAGCGTCACGCCACCGTGCACTTCGCTGTTGAAGTGCTTTGCCGGTTTGCGGTTCCTGAGAAGGAACCTGAGGCAAATGGGTGAAGAAGGTAAGGACTACACACTCCACCTTCGTCTTCACCTGTTTCTTCACCCTGTGGCGCGAGCAATTTCTTTTAGGAGAGTCGGATGCAGAACGCAACCAAAGCAAGAGTCACCGTGGAAAAAACACCAAAACGGGCGGGAGCGACCCCACTTTTTCGGCTTTCAGCCGCCCAAAAAGTTCGTGGGGTCGCTCCCGCCCTCCGGCACGGTAAATCGTGCCGGCCGTTTTTTCCACGGTGACAGGGATTTCGGATGAGAACCAAATCACCAAAGGAGAACCAACATGCCGATCGTTAAGAAAGCACCGGGGATCATGACTCGCGAGGTAAAACTCGAAGAGCCAGTCAATGAGCTGCTCGAAGACTACGCTCGTTTCATCGAGAGCAACGCCGACCATGTCATCAACGCCGTCCTGAAAAAAGTGCTCTGGCGGGATCAGGACTACCGGAAGTGGCGCGAAGCGCGCCGCACGGCCCAGTCCGGCACTGACAAAGCCCAACCCACCGAAGCGCGAGGGAGGGCCTAATGCAAAGAACACTCGAATCGCGCGTCTTCATCTCGGCCATCCTCGCAATGGCCACAGGAGCGTTCCTGTTTTACACGCACCCGTTCCCGGACGAGCAGATCTTTCTGCACGTCATCAGCCTGCGCGCTCCCCATGCTTTCTTGAGCTTCAAATACCTCTACTACGCACTCCTTTTCACCACGCCTTACCTCGTCTGCTCGACGGCGCTTTCGGGCCTCTACATTTTTACTCTGAAAGCACGTCGCACCATCTCGCCTGGACGCCTTCCCCAATATCCCGACGCCAGCAAGAGAGATGACCTCTTTCTTGTCATCGGCGAAGTCCACAACCCGCGCAAGCCGGTGCCCGCCAAGGCCCCCTATTGGCTCACCATTCCCGAGCGCGGTCTATTCACGGGAATCGCCATCTTGGGGGCTATTGGTAGTGGCAAGACGAGTTGCTGCATGCTTCCGTTTGCCGAACAAATTCTCGCCTACAAAGCTGCCGATAAAGAGAAGCGCATCGGTGGGCTAGTTCTTGAGGTGAAGGGCGATTTTTGCCGGAAGGTAAAAGACATCCTCGATCGGCATCAGCGGGCCGAGGATTACATCGAAATCAGTCTCGATTCCGAGTACTGCTACAACCCACTCCATAACGATCTCGACGCCTACGCTCTCGCGTACAACATCGCCTCGCTTTTGAACAACCTTTTTGGTCGTGGCAAGGAGCCGTTCTGGCAGCAGGCGTACACCAACCTCGTGAAGTTCATTATCCTTCTTCATAAGGCCGCCTACGACTACGTCACCTTCTTCGATGTCTACCAGTGCGCCATCTCTCCGCCTCTGCTCGAAGAACGGATCGACGAGGCCGAGCAGATCATTCTCGGACGCCACTACGTGGCGATCACGTCGAAGGTCTTTGGCGAGCGGACCGCGGACCTTGCGGGGCTTGGTTTCGTGCACGACCAGAAGGAAGACCGCTACCTTGCACCGGCCACCCGAGAACTGCGGGACATATTAAGGATGCAGGGCATTCCATCCGAGGCTCGCACGGTCTTGGACCCGGCCCAAGCCAATCCCGAAAAACTTGCCCAACTCGAAGCCGTCCAGCGCTGGTTCCACGACGATTGGAAAAGAATCGAGCCGAAACTCCGCACCTCCATCGTCGAAGGTGTCTCCGTCTTCCTTTCGCTCTTCGATGACAATCCAAAAGTGAAGCGAGTCTTCTGCCCGAAGAAGGAGTGTTACGACCCCCAGAAGAACGCCAACAACCAGTTCGGAAAGCCTCTGCCTTCGTTTAGCTGGCTTATCGAGCATGGGGCGGTAGCCGCACTGAATTTCCCCATCGGCATGAACGCCGGCCTCGCCAAGGCTTTGGGCGTGATGATGAAGCTCGATTTCGAGCGCGCCGTGCTCAATCGTGTTCCGAAAATCGAAGCACATCCCGAACAGTATTTCCGGCAGGTTCTCTTCCTTTGCGACGAGTACCAGCACTTCGCAACCGTGGGCGCAAGCGACCCGACCGGCGACGAAAAATTCTTCAGCCTCTCGCGCCAGCCGAAATGCATCCCAATCATCGCTACCCAGAGCATCAGCTCGCTGCGATCCGCCCTTCCCGCCGAAAGCTGGCGAACCCTTCTCCAGACCTTCCGCACCAAGATTGTTCTCTCGTTGTCCGATGACTTCTCAGCGCGGACGGCGAGCGATTTCTGTGGACGGGAAGACCAATTGAAAGTCAGCTACAGCTTGTCCGAAAGCGGCCACGATACCAAAGTCAGTTGGCTCACCGGCAAAGCCCTCTCTCACAAGGCCAACATCATCGCCTCAAAGAGCTACAACACCCAGAGCGACTACCGCTTCGACATGAAGACCTTCATGGAGCTGCGCAACGCCCAGTCCGTCGTTCTTGCCTACGACGGAATCGACCCGAAGCCACCGATGTATTGCTACCTGAAGCCTTACTACAACGACCCCAACGAGTCGTATTTTGTCCAACTCGCTAAAGGAAAACTTTGATGAACGGATTCGAAATGATTCTCCCGTTCTTGAAACCCATCGAACACCTCATTCTCGACGATTCGATCAGCGAGGTGATGGTGAACGGTCCCGACCGCGTGTTCATCGAAAAACAGGGCTTCCTTCAGCAGGTGCAGGGCGTGTCCATCGGCGAAAAATCGCTCATGGTTGCCGTGAAGAATATCGCCCGGCGTCTTGGTGACGACATCTCCGAATCGAAGCCCATTCTCGACTCGCGGCTGCCCGATGGCAGCCGCGTCGCCGCGATCATCCCGCCGTGCAGTCTGGGCGGTGTGACGCTCACGATCCGCAAGTTCAACACCCGCCACTTCGAGATGGAGGATCTGATTCGCGCTGGAACTCTCGACCGCCCCCTCGCGAACCACCTTGAAGACTACGTACTCGCGCGCAAGAACATCCTTATTAGTGGTGGAACCGGGACTGGCAAGACCACCCTTTTATCGATCCTCGGAAAATTCATCCCGCAGGATGACCGGGTGCTCGTCATCGAAGACACGGCCGAGATTCAACTATCGCAAGAAAACCTCGTCCGGTTTGAAGCACGCCGGGAACAGAATGGTCTTCCGGCAGTGGCCATCCGCGATCTCCTCAAAGCGGCCCTTCGCCATCGCCCGGACCGTATCGTCTTGGGGGAGGTTCGCGGCGGCGAGGCCTTCGATCTCTTGCAGCTCCTGAACACCGGACACTCTGGAACTCTGTGCACGATCCATGCGAATTCAGCACAACAGGGCGTCGCGCGATTCACCAGTTGTGTTTTGCAAAGCGGCGTTGAGCTTCCTTACAGGGCGATTAAGACGAACATCGCGGATTCGCTCAACGTCGTGGTCCACGTCGAGCGCCGACCTGGCCGCAGATACATTTCCGAAGTTCTCCTAGTCAACAGTTACGACGCGGATGCCGACTTGTTCGACTACGGCGCGGTGTTCCTTGCAAAGCAGGACCGCCCATGACCACCGATAGCAAATTCGCACCGCGATCTCTGACCGCTTCGGAGTATGTCCGGGCACTGTTCGGGCCTGAGGATAGCACCGCGATCCTCGTGCGCAATCGCTCCACCGGCCACACGGTTCAGACCATTGCCAAGGCGGAGACCATCGCGAGCCCCGACTTTCAAAACTGGCTCGTGGGTCAGAGTGCCAGTGGCTATGACGTGTTCATGGGAATGAACCCGATTAAGGACGGCGCGTACAGCCGGACCAAGCGAGATATTAAGGATATCCGCCACGTCTATCTCGACCTCGACAGAAATGGCGACCAAGCTCTCCAAGAGATTCGCAATTCAACCCAAGTCGCAGCGCCAAACTTCGTCCTCGATACTTCGCCGGGCAAGCACCAGGTCGTGTGGAAAGTAAGCGGGTTCAGTCAGGATGAGGCGGAAACTCTTCTTCACAACCTCGCAAATAAGTTCGGCGGCGATCTGGCGGCAACCGACTCGACGCGCGTGCTACGCCTGCCGGGATTCGCTAACCACAAACTTCCCGAGGAGTTCATCGTTCAGGCGCGCCAAGAAACCGACGCGGTCTACACGCTCCGCGATTTCACAATTGACGAAGACTCGCCCGAAACGCCCAGGCACTCTGGTGACTACCGACAACGCGAGCGCACAACCCCGGCTGACCACAAAAGCCAATCCGAGCACGATTGGGCTTATGCGAAGCGCGCCCTCTCCCGAGGCGACGACCCCGAAGTCGTGATCCAGCGCATCGCCGACTACCGCTCCGCCGACAAGGACGACCCCGACTACTACGCTCGTCACACAGTGATGAAGGCTCGAGGTGAAATCGCTGGCGGTGCCAGCGCCCGGGAAACCCAAGACACAGAAATAACCCACGGCCCAATCGAGAGACCGTAGAGAGCGCACAATCGGCGAGAGCAAATGTCCCTCGATTCTAACATCACGCAATTTGATACACTTTGTCCTAATAGGACAATTGGACCATCGGGAAAAGAGAACTCGGTGGCCCGAAAGCGTTATCAACATGGACGTGTTTTTTTGAAAGGAAAGAAGAAGGAGAAGTGGGTTGGAAGATACAGGGAAGATGTGGTGGAGATGGATGGAAATACACGGCGTGTTCGGAGATCCGTCATTCTCGGCACCAAGCGCGAGTTGCCGACAAAACGTCTCGCCGAGCGTCGTTTGGATGCCATTCTTGCCCGTATCAACTGCCTCGACTATCGCCCTGGGCGTGCCGCCACGTTTGGGGAATTTATTGAGCGGTGGAAGACCGAAGTGCTGACAACACAAAAGCCATCCTCAGCGCGAGCGGTTCGCTCGCACCTGAAGTGCTACATCATGCCTGAGCTTGGCAAATTGAGGCTCGATCAATTTGGTGTCGAGAATCAACAAATGTTCATAACTCGTATGCCGGGGAGGGCCACAGAAAAGGCTGTCTCTCGGAAGACCATCCTGAATGTTCTAGGAACACTTTCCACGATCCTAACAACAGCCCGCGATTGGGGCTACAACTGCGAACAGATCAGCTTGACCAAACTGCGTCTTCCACCACGCGGGACAGCCTACGAGGCTCCCCATTTCACAGTTGAGCAGGTTCAGAAAATTCTGGCCATCGCTCAAGAACCTTGGCGCACCATGTTTTGCATTTTCATGATGGACGGACTGCGAGCAGGCGAAGCGCTTGGCTTGCAATGGCCTGACATTGATTTTGAACGCAACCTTTTGCACATCCGACGCTCAGCCTGGTACGGCAGATTGCAAACTGCCAAAAGTGAATCCAGCGAAACGGTCTTGCCAATTCCGAACCCCTTACTCAATGTTCTCAAGGCTTATCGAGAACAATGGAAACCGAACCCGCAAGGCTTTCTTTTTGTTACCCGAAATAACCGACCACCCTCCTCCAACAAAGTCGTGGAATATCACCTCTGGCCGATTCTTGACGCGCTCGAGATCGACCGATGTGGCGTCCACGCATTTCGTCACACCCATACCGCGCTCTTGCTCGACTCTGGGGCTACGCCAAAAGTCGTACAACGTCAGCTTCGTCACTCCGATGCGCGGACGACGCTGGAGATTTACGGGCATATTGTAGGGGATGCGCATCGCGCAGCGGTCGAAAAAGTAGCCTCGATTGTGGACCCTAATGGACCCCAATCGAGTAGAAGCGATAAATGGATTCAATAGGTTAGCCGTGTACGGCGATGGGTTCGATTCCCATCGCCCGCTCCAACAAAATAAGCGTCGCGTCAATACTTTGTTTGTAACTCTTCATGACAGACGTGTAATACCAGGGAAACTGTCAAAACCTGAATCGAATGTCATGATTTGCTCGATTCCATTGTGTTCCATGACGGCTATATGCACTGCATCGCGCGCAGACAGCTGCCGATATCCCAAGACAATTTGTTTCGCACGCTCCGCGATGGACCGATCAACAGTCAGCACTTGATCCACGATGCCGATTAGAGCGTCGAACGCGGGTTGGATTGCGTCGCGGCGGTCGATAGCGACGTAGCGGTGCAAGATCTCCTGCAGAACCTCGGCGTCCGTAACCAGTCTCTGACGCTCGCTGACCACTTTTTCGAGCAATCGTCGCGCGTCGCTCTTGTGGGCATGAGGAGCGCCAACCAGATACATGGGAATATTCGAGTCGACCAGAATCACGGATGCGTGCCCGTTCCGTATCCCTTCTCGATCTCAACGAGCAGGTCATCGATATCAGTCACGGGATAGTCATGTTGTGCTGCCGCGCGGATGATTTCGAGCTTCTTGCTGACGCTGCCTACAGGCTCGCGGCGGCAGGCAAGGTCCAGCGCTTGGCGAACCCACTCGGCGATCGACATATGGCGCGAACGCGCGGCGCGTTGAATATCTCGGTATTCCGGATCCTTTATGATCACTTGCAGGCGTTTAGTCATAGGAGGAGTCTATCTGGCTCATCACTGTGAGTCAATCGAAGTTCGCCGGCTAGGAATGGCGGCGTCACCCACAATATTCTGGCTTTCATCAAGGCATCTCACAATCTGTAATAGCTTTCAGTTTCCACCTAGTTTCCAATTAAGGCCGTCATTCGGAAAGCTAAGTGCCGCCAGATCAGTCGCTTTCAGAGTTTTAGTAAGAGCTTCCCAAGCTTCAGACGTGGGTTCGATTTCCATCGCCCGCTCCATAACTGCAAGGTTCAGTTGACCTTACCCGGCTAAAGCGCTGAAAACCCCTTGTGAATGGCCCATTTTGGTGGGTAGTTGTAGGTCATCAAATTGGTGGGAAGTTTTCTTGGCGCGCGGATTTGGCGTCATAAGCATCCAAGCAGGTCGCGTCCCCTATCGGGTCGTGGGGTGCTTGCTCACGCACCAGCCAAAAGCGGCCCGTATGGGTTTTGGAGAACTAATGTGATGAGTCGTGCGGCTGGTGACTCCAGTTGACGGCGGCGACAGTGAAGGGCAAGCGATAACGCATGACAAACTGCCTCGTGCGCGGTAACTTGGAACTATGGAGACCGTGGATGTAAAGTTGCCCTCGGAACCTCTGAGGGTGGCGAATTTGGAGGAGAGTAGCCTCTCACAGGAGGTTGCTCGATTGCTGGCCCTCGAACTTTATCGCGAGGATAGGGTCTCGCTCGGACGCGCCGCTGAGCTGTGCCAGACGCCGTTGGCAGCCTTCATGGACTTTGCGACAGAGCACGGTGTCCCGCCGCTGCGGTACAGCTTTCAGGACCTGGAAGAAGAACGCCAGACTGTTGACGGTCTCGACCGCCGCGGCTGATCGACATTCTCGTGCTAAACTTCGGAAATGGAAGTTACGCTGCACATCCCCGACGACATTGCTAAGCGGCTTTCTGCTGCCGGCGGCGATGTGTTCCGCCGAGCGCTCGAAGCCATTGCTCTTGAGGGCTACCGCGAGCAAACTCTGACGCTTTACCAGATTTCGGAAATGCTGGGCCTTTCCCGCGTCGAGACTGAGGATTTTCTAGGTCAACACCATATTCCTCTGGCTGTGATCGACGAAGCCGAACTGGACCGCGAGGCAGCGCTGTTCGAGGCGGCATTTCGCCGCAACCCGCGTTAGCATAGATGCGGGATGAAAGCCGTCTCCAACACCACTCCATTACGCTATCTGATCGCCATCGAGCAGGAATATTTGCTCGGAAGACTGTTTGAGAAGGTATTCGTCCCCATTGCCGTGCATGAGGAGTTGACGGACGCGAAGACGCCGGAAATTGTCCGTCGCCGCGTGGCCTCTCTGCCTAGCTGGTTTGAGGTTAGGACACGGGAACCGCGTTAGCGGACCTGTCCCTTGACGGCGGTGAGAGCGGAGGGAAAGCCATCGGGCATGCAGTCCAGCTGTGGAAATCCACTCGCCTTTGTTTGTTCTCCAACTCGGAGATGAGATATTCTTCCGTTGAACCCGGATTGACGCCGCAAAAACGCGTCGTCCGGGTTCAGTTTTTTACTTGACATAAACACCATCATGGTGCATAAGTTGAAAGACGAAAAATTCTCGATTTCAGAAACGGCGAGGTTGTTAGGAATTCATCGTGGGACGATACGCAGGTGGATCAAGAGTGGCTTAATTCCACAACCGATTTCCGAGGACATGGCAGGTGCGCGCCTGCGTTATTGGAGCAAGAATGGATTCGCCAAAGTGAAAGAGTATAGGGACAAACATTTTGGCGAAGGACGAGGCAAAAGGAACGACCTCAAAAGGAAAAGAATCGGGAGAACCAAATAGGGTCACGGGACGCATTCGGTGCTAGTAACACCGAACGCGTCCCTAACCAAAGTCGCCTAGATTAGAGGCAACGATGGCTGCACAAGAAAGTAATGGGTTCGCCCTTTGGGTGCAACCCGCCGATTTCCATTTCATTTCTGTCGCGCGTTTCATTCCTCTGCGCGTCGAGCATCCTCCACCGTAGTCCGATCTGACAGAGAATCCGCTTCGGCAGTTACGTCGGCATCCGATGCTCGCGCAGAGGTTTGTCCGGATTGCCTTCTATCAACTTCCGAAGGTTGGCGTTTCATCGAATGAATGTGGGAGGAGATTCTTATGCAAAAGGCACACTTATACGAGGCCATTTCGTTGTTGAACCATGGCTTGGACGAGGCGGTACGCGGCCTCGAACGTTTGAGAAAGGCTCTCCTTTCGTTGCGGAGGGAATCTATCGAGCGACCTTAGCCAGGCTTGAGCACATCCGCGCTCAAGTGAACCTACGATTCCTCGCTGACATGCAGCAGACCGAAAAGCGAGATGCCGCGCGCTATGAGCAAAGAGAAAACAACTAGCGAAAAAGTGGGTTCCATCGAGCAGCTTCTGCTTGCGTTCGGCGAACGCATTCGTAATGGCCGCAAGCAAAAGGGACTCTCTCAGGAAGACTTTGCCGCTGAGTGCGGTCTGCACCGCACGGAGATGGGACTCTTGGAGCGCGGTAAGACGATTCCGAGACTCTACACGTTGCTGCTTGTCTCTCAACATCCGGGGCTCGCTGTTTTGGAGTTACTACGAAGGATTGAGCCATGAGCAAGAAAAAGTCGAAACGAGTGATGGTTGACGCAATTCCGATAAAACCGGTCAGCGCAGCAGAGCACAGGCGGCTCGACAGACGAATTAAGAAGAAGTACGAAAAAGTTCGGAAACGATATCGCGAGGTTCACGGAAAGAGAGTGGACTGGATTTCGCACTGGGTGGAGGAAGGCATTCTCTTTTTGACCGTCCGGTTCACGGATGGGAAGTGCTTCTCCATCACCTACAGTCCGTGCGCCATCTTGGACTCCGTAGATTTCTCGGATATGTCCACGGGTGACGAGGTAATTCTCAAGCAGTACTACCAAAGGCCGAACCTCTAGTGGGCGATTGCGGGGCGACCTGCGGGCAGAAATGATTGCCTTTGCCGAGCAAGAGAGGCGCTCGCTTTTCAACCTAGCAGCCATTCTCCTGGAGTGAGCTTTGACCAGTTGAAGGCGTTCCCGGAACGGGTGATCGGCTTCACCCCGGAATCATGATCGCCATCATCCCGTAACGCGTGATCGGCATGCCCCGGAACACTGATCGGCATCGTCCGGAATCTCCACGCGGAAGCCAAACACCAAAGTGCAGATTTAACAGAGCAATAGTCAGTGTCCAGAAGTTCGCCCCGGTCAGACTATTATTAGATGGTGTTCACTTTTGCACAGATCACCAAAGACCTCTCTTCGTATCCTGCTTGGATGAAAATCAGAGGATTAACGCCCAAACAATTGTGCTCGGTCCCGTGTCCAACGTGCGGCGTGCCTGTCGGAAGGCATTGTGTACTTAATTCAGGCGGCAAGCGCTTTTCCCCTCACGTAGACCGGCGGCTATGCGCAGCTGAGGCAGTTAAGCGAAGAAAACTCAACTCGGGGTTCAAAACGGTCACGCGATTTGGATATGTTGTGGCAGTTTAACTTTTGTAAGCCAGAAATCACTGATACTCTTCACCAGCTTCTCGAACCCCTCTAACTGAACGGGTTTCGTAAGATAGCAGTTTGCTTGTAATTGATAACTTTTCGCAATATCCACTTCCTCTTCAGAAGTCGTGAGGACAACGGTGGGGATCGTTTTTAATCGTTCATCCGACTTGATGAGAGCTAGAACCTCACGGCCATCCATTTTGGGGAGATTTAGATCCAGCAATATCAGGTCCGGGCGAGGGGCGTATACGTAGGTGCCCTGTTGCCTCAGAAGGGATATGCCCTCCACCCCGTCGGAAGCCACAAGCAACTGAACACTATTGTTCAGCCCGAGCAAGACTTCCCGCATCAACCCCACGTCCCCCAAATTGTCTTCAATCAAAAGAACTTGAACGGGCATACTCTCTTCTTTCTCGTTCATTTGCATCACGCCCAGATGTAGGCCCGGCGCAGAACGCGTTCGCCGAGCAAACGGATTCGAAACACTCCTCAAAGTCGGCTTCAGGGAATCAATTCGGAAGGGGCTTCTATTGTGACGCGTTGGCCAGCAAAGTCAAGAACCACCATCGAGAGGAGAGATGGTTTTGCTAATCGGACCTTATTTTTTGTCCCATAACTCCCTCGGATTGAAATAGCAATTTCTCCCTGTGTCGGATGCCCAACAGACAACGGCCCTTCGCCATCGGTAATCTCCAGACCTTTTGCATTCAAATCAAGGGGCTATGGAGCCAATGCATCGCAAACTGGTATGGGTGGAGGGCCAGAAATTTCAGGGCTGGGCTTGCAGCGAATGTGCTTGGGAGTTCAACCCTTCTTGGCCGCTCGCTGGCAAATCCATTGATGAGATGAAGACAAGCTTCGGAGAGCAGCGCGATAAGGATTTCGAATCTCATGTCTGTGCCGAGCACCCGAGGGCCACAGGAAATCCCCACTAGCCAACTCAAAGAGGGATATTAAAGCGACGTTCAAGATACTCAGACCGCCAAGCGCCGGCTAAAACCTATTTGAAGTAGGTTTTGGCGAGTTGTGAGGTGTCAATGTGTAGTCCGCCATGTGCGTCGAGGGGGCCACGGTATTTGATGAAGCCACGCTTTCTAAACTTATTCATAAAAAAGTTGACGCGCGCGCGTGTAGTGCCAATCATCGTCGCCAGGGTCACTTGCGAGATTCCAACAAAGCTGTGAAGCCTGCGCTGATTCCCCTTCCCGGCGAGCAACAGAAGAGCCCGGGCTAGTCGCCTTTCGCTGCTGTGAGAAACCTGATCGACTAAATCCTCTTCTAGCCGAATGTTGCGCGAAATCAGATAAGAAAGGAAGCAGTAGGAAAGCGCACGGTCAGTGTGGAACGCTCGGACCATCTCGTTCTTTTCAATGACCTGTAAAGCCGTGGCGGCGATCGCGGTGGCTGTTCCCATACGAGTATTTCGATTTCTGCCGAGGCACGTTTCACCAAGGAATTCGCCCGGCCCCAGGATGGCGACAATTGCCTCCTTATCAGGTTTGGAGGCCACGGAGAGTTTCACGCGGCCTGCTCGAATGTACATGAGCGTCTCGGCTACATCGCCTTGAGAGAAAATAGTTCCTCCTGGCGCGAAGCTTTCATTCAGCGTGACGACTCCGCTCAAATCAAATGAAATCTTTGGCGGGGCCTCTATTTTGGGCCTCATGGGTTGATTGAGTCTCCCATTCTGTTGAGATATTGCATGTCCGCCCTTTCTTTGTCAGTCGAAAATAGTCCTATGGCACGCCCCCGTGAAGCTATGCCATTTGGGACACTTTTGGTACCAGCGCCAGGTTCCAAACGCCAGCAGCATTCGGTATTTAGACTCCAGCGGCCAGATGGCCAAGGGCATCAATCGCCCGCTAAACTGCGGGAAGGAACGAATTTCGACTGGTAGCCTGGCAGCGGCAGCGATCTCCGTAAGGCACCTTCTCAGCCGTCGATTATGGTCCCAGCCGCGGAAAAGCGCCACGGGTCCTCCCTAGAGACACAGGCGTAGTCGATCAGCATGGCTGACTTTCTATGGCTTTGAGGCGGTTTGGAAAAGGGGCGTTTTTTCGATCCATCTTCCATCGTGCTCGGACCGGTGGCAGAAACGATTGATGTATTCAATTATTTGACCTTATCAATCGCTTGATAGGCAATGATCTAAAGCTTCACCTCCTTTTGGGCGGAGGCCTTTAAGCAGCCTCCGGAATTGCCTCGATTCCTCGCGTAGCACCTGTCGAGACGATTGCGGAGAAATTTGAAGCGCTCGGAGTCGGATCGTTACCGCCGAAGGAAATTGATGTGTTCTACGGCCGACGATTCAGTCAGGATTGTGATTTCAGGACGGTTACTTAAAGAGCTTTGGGATTGTGGGCAGGCCAGTCATGGCCAAGTGGGTTGCCGAGGCGATTCTGTCACGGAGCCGGTTAATCGGATCTTCCAATCCTTGGCGTCGCTTCCAGAAGTCTGCCCACAGGTCACCTTTTTCTTTCAGCCGCTCGTGCATCGTTGCGATGTTCAGCTTTTCGGGCCGAAGCCGCGTTCGCAGTTCAATGGGTAGCAATGGAGCGGACACTGTCGCTCCCGGGAAGGCGCGAATTACGTACGGCGCGGCCAACGGCCGTCCCAGAGCATTCTGCTGTACATCAATTAGCACCCTGCCAGTGGGGCGCTTCGACACAGTTCGCTCATTTGTCACCAAGCTCGGATGTTCGGCGGTCACTATGCGCGTTACGATTTCCGCAAACGTTCGAACCTGCTCGTAGCTGTACACCGGGTCCAAGGGAATATACAGGTGCATCCCGGTGGCGCCGGAGGTCTTCAGAAATACGCTCATCTGCAATTCTTCCAACTTCTCGTAAAGCGCCTTGGCGATTTGGACCACCACTGAAAAGTCTGTGCCCTCTGAAGGGTCTAAATCAAAGAAGACATAATCTGGATGCGCCAGGTCAGCGCGGCCGCTGCTCCAAGGATTGTGGTCGATGCAACCGAGTCCGGTCAGATACAGTAGTGAGGCACGATCATTAGCAAGTGCATATTTGATCCGTTGGCCCTTGCTTTCAGAATCGACTGCCAGGGTTGCAAACCAATCGGGAAGACCGAACACTTCGCTCATATCCTTTTGAAAAAAGGCTTGCCCCTTGATCCCGTCCGGGTATCGCCGCAACACCAAAGGACGATCTTTCAGAAACGGGAGGATATAATTCGCCATGCGGTAGTAGTAGGCGATAAGGGCACGTTTTGTATAGCCGGATTCCGGAAAATAGATTTTGTTCAGATTACTGAGCCTGAATCGTTTGCCGTCCATTTCCAGCGTGACATTTTCCGCGCGGCCGTTGAACAATTCCGCCTCGATCTGAGACTTCGTGGCCAACACTGTTCCGAGAATCCGCGGCGCACTCACCGCGTACGTTTGCTTGGGTTTTGCTAATTCTTCTTCCTTGCGGCAGTCGTCTGGCTTCACATCATCACGCAGCCCCAGAAAAACCGGATGCCTCAGCCTATCTTCTTGAGTCCATCCGCTGAAGCGAACGCGCGCCACCAGCTTCGGCGCAACCCAGGTCCCTTTTTCGTTGGTCTCGGGAATTTGTTCAAACGGGCATTTTTTCGTTGCCAGTTCTTTGAGCCTTGTCGCAACCTGGCCATGAGACTGCGCGTCAAATCCGCTCCCTACGTGTCCTATGAACTGCAACTTCTTGCCGGCGTACAATCCGAGCAACAAGGAACCAAATGGTGTGCCTCCGCGTGGAGCGGTCCACCCACCCACGACCGCATCCAGGGTCTTCGATGTCTTAAATTTCAGCCAATGGGGGCTACGTGCGTTGACATACTGGCTATCGATCCGTTTGGCGACGATTCCTTCGAGGTCGTTCTGTTTTGCTAGTTCAAATAGTTCCTTTCCTTTCTCAACTTGGTGATCCAAAAAGCGAGTTCTATTGGAATTGCGAAAGAGCCGCTGCAGAAACCGTTTGCGTTCCAGTAGTTGCGCGGCGCGCAAATCATATCCATCGCAGTACAAAAGATCGAAGACAAAGTAGACAACGGGATATTCGGAAACTAGTTTAGGTGGTGGATTGTGCACATGCATGCGCTTCTGCAGTTTTTCGAAATCACTGCGTCCACGGCCGTCCAGAACCGTAACTTCTCCATCAAGAATCCCCTGACGGCAGCTGAGCGCCTCCGGAAGTCCAGCCAAATCTGGGTACTGTGCGGTTATGTCCGATCCCGATCGCGCTCGCATTGTCAATTTGCCATTCTCGATCCACGCTAACGCGCGAACTCCATCCCACTTAATCTCGAACAGCCAGTTGGGATCCGAGAAAGGTTTCGCTGAAAGAGTTGCCAGCATTGGAGCCATTCGCGCGGGCATAGCTCGTTTACAGGCACCTTCCAGTTGCGCAGCATCCAAGGGGCTCGGTCCACGCCTAGGCGACTCTGCCGCCCTGATTTCTGGCAGCAACCGTCCCGTGAGAACCGAGCCATCATGCTCGTCGATGTCCCATTTCGGATCTATCGAAGAATCTTTGTGCTTGATCATCAGCCATTCGTTGTTCTTGAGGCTGTTTTTCAGTTTGACGATCACGAAACTGCCGCGGAGTTTTTCTCCATTCAGTGCGAACTTGATTTCACCGCGCTGCAACTGTTCATTGGCATCCGTCTTACCTTCCACTTGAAATGTTCCTCGATCCCACACCATCACCGTACCCGCGCCGTAGCTGCCTTCAGGAATGGTTCCTTCGAAATTGGCGTAGTCTAGTGGATGATCCTCGGTCTGAACGGCCAGTCTCTTGTCACTAGGATTGAGCGAGGGCCCCTTGGGTACCGCCCATGACTTCAGTGTGCCCTCGAATGCCAGTCGAAAGTCGTAATGCAGTCGCCGCGCGGCATGTTTCTGTACGACGAAAGTATTTTCGCTTTTGGCCGCTGTTTCCGTTCCAGGCGGTTCCGTTGTGCGGTCAAATTGCCGCTTTTGGCGGTACTCTTCGAGCTTCTCCATCTTCCTCATGGGCGCATTCTAACTCAGGCCGTTCCCCAGCATTTATCAGTACTTTTTCGGGGCTTCGCATACCATTTCAGCTTGCATCTGGGCAAAGTGCTCGCTACCCTTGTTAACTCTTCTTCGCCCAAGTCGCGCTACGGAGGTGGTGTCGCCATGGCTACCACGGTTTGGAAAGGCTACCTGACATTCGGGTTAATTTCGATTCCCATGCGCCTGTTTGCTGCTGCCCGGGGCGAACGCGTCAGCTTTAACCAACTTCACAACGTTTGTCATTCACGTCTGAAAATGCCACTGTTTTGCCCGGTCTGCAACCGCAACGTGGAGCGCTCCGAGATCGTCAAGGGTTTTGAGTACGACAAGGATCAATATGTGCTGTTCAATGAGGAGGAACTCGATAAGATTGAGCCCCCTTCGGCGCGGGTGATGGAAATCATAGAATTCGTCAAGCTTGAAGAGATCGACCCGCTCTACCTCGATTCCTCTTATTACATCTCTCCGGAGGACCCCGGACTAAAAGCCTATACATTACTGATGAAAGCTATGCAGGAGACAGGCTACGGAGCCATCGCTAAGATCACCATGCACCAGCGCGAACACATCGTCTTTATTCGTCCCGGGTCCAAGAACCTGACATTGCACACGATGTTTTACTCCAGTGAAATTCGTGCTGCGGAGGCGGTTCCCACCGACAAGATCGAAGTAAAGGACCAGGAAAAGAAACTCGCAGGGCAGCTCATTGAAAGCCTGGCCACTCCCTTCCAGCCGGAGAAATACCGCGATGAGTACAGCGACAACGTCCGCGCCCTGATTGCCGCCAAACTTCAAGGCCAGGAAGTTGCTGAGGCGCCAAAGGTGCATTTGGCTCCGGTTATCGATTTGATGGATGCCTTGAAAAAGAGCCTCGCCGAAAAGCACACGCCAACTGTGGCGATAGCTCCTGCGAAACAGGCTGGACCTGTCGCCGTGTCTTCGGGCAAGAAACCGCCGACTCGCGCGGTTCAGCCAGAGTCGGCAACGCAAAAGCGGGGGAAGAAAGTAGCCGGCTAATTTTTGATGGGTGCCACGGATAGATTCAGCCCCGAAGACGTGCAACGCATTATAGGTCTGACTCGAAAACAGTTGGACCAGTGGGATCGGTTACGTCTTGTCTCCCCTCAGGAAGAGCAAGGTAAGGGATATTACGACTTTCGCGACTTGATCGGACTGCGCATGATCAAGCAGCTCCTGGAAAAGGGCGTATCCGCGAATCGTTTGCAGCGCGCACTCTCCGCACTCAACGAAAAGCTCTCCCAGGTCAAAATTCCTCTTTCCCAATTGCGCATTCTGTCAGATGGCAAACATGTTCTGGTGGAACAGGGAACGACACGCTTAGAACCTCTCTCGGGCCAGTTCGTATTGAACTTTGAAACGCGCGAACTCGCCGAAAGCATTCGCTTCATTGCTCACCGCAGCGCGGAAGATTGGCTGGCCGTGGCTCTCTCTTACGAAGCGGACGGTAAGACCAGATCACAGGCAATTGAGGCATACGATTGTTGTGTGGCTGTCGATCCTCAAAATGCCGATGCGCTTCTTAACTGCGGAACTCTTTATTATGAGGAGGGAAATGTCGAGAAGGCCGCTGAATATTTCCAACGTGCCCTTGCGGTGAGGCAGGAAAATCCACTGGCGCATTTCAACCTCGGCAGTGTCCTTGAAGAAATCGGCAAACTCGAAGAGGCACGCCGTCACCTACGCCAGGCGGTGCTGCTCGACCCCAACTATTCCGACGCTCACTACAATTTGGCCTTCGTTTGCGAGAAGCTTGGCGCTTTTTCCGAAGCCCGCGAACACTGGAGTGTATACGTCAGTCTCGATCCTGTCGGGCCCTGGTCGACGATTGCTCGTCAACGTCTTGCCGCCGTCCGCGCCGCCAAATCCGCTAACTGAGGCCCGGCCGAACGCCGCTCCGGTCAAGTCTACAGCCGCGCTGGAAAGCCTCCAAATGCATCTGGTTTTGGAGAATCAAATCAAAACGCTGTTTGCCGCGATTCGCGTAACGAAGCACGCGGACTCAAGTCCTGCTCTGAGAGAAGCTGCCTGTGATAGTGGCAACCGCGTTGGAGCATGGAAATGTCAAACCGAGCAGAAGAAAGAAGAAGGTTTTTGACTGCTCCCCCTTCACGGACCCGCTGTTCCACCTGTCCAAAGTAAACTTGCCGAGTCCTGACGAGGATCCAGATGCTCTCAAATCTCAAAGCGCAGTGGCTTGCCAGATTACTCCCTCTTCATCGCTAACAAAAGCGTAACGCTTCTGGTCGGAAGTTCTCTCAAGAAATACGATATAGGACTTCTTGTCTGGAGCAACTGTAAGGCGCAAACGCCAGCCAGGCATAATGTCGGATGGGTCATCCAGTTTGACATCTTTGAGCTTTGGGTCGCCATGCGCAAAATTATCGATGGCATTCCCAAATCCTTTGCTGCGTGATAAATCATTCCACGCAGCAAACATACCTGCTGATTGATCTCTGTATGTCATCTGGGCCGTATTAATTACGCGCACCAAATCTACTGCCAGTTTTAACTCCGGGTAATCTGGTCCTCGCGCTACTGAGGCCTGACGGGAATTACCAAGCGCCATGAGGGAAGGTACAATCAAAATCAGGAATGCGACGGAGATTTTCTTAAGCATGGAGTCCTCCTCAAGACTATTTAAGTGGACGCTCGCTGGGGGGCGTGGGCTTGAACTAAATTTACAGAAAACAAGGTGCCTAGCAAGCTGAAAAAGATTGCAGGAGGAAGGATTTGTGATTGCTCCGCCGCCACTGCCTGGTGTTCCACATGTCCAAGAATGAATGTGGCGGGGCCGCTGTCGGCATTCTGTTCAAATTCACATGGCTTCCTCGGTGGGCGGCAGCGCGACGAGAACGGATGCGCTCCCGTTGGAACTAATTTCCAAGGTGCCACCGATTTGCGTCACTCTTTCCTGCATTCTGCGAAAACCAAGGCGATTGTTCCGATGAAAAGCTCTTTCAAGCCGGGTCTCTATATTGGTTCTGACCGCTCCAGAGACGGAGGCATCCATACTGTATTTTGACTGACCCAGGGTTAACGCGATGGATAATCAACTTGATTCTAAGACACTCAGTACACCATAATTCGTCACTGCCGAGGCAAAACAGAAGTCGAGGCCGAGGTGAATTCAAGGAGAATTTCACATGAAACGCGTACTGTTCTTGCTCGGTTTTCTATTTTTCAGCTCTATCGCCGCTAGGCCGCTTTTGGCCCAACACAATCCGTTTGTCGGCACCTGGAAACTCAATGTTGCAAAATCGAAGTTCGAACCTGGGCCAGCGCCGAAGAGTATGATCAGGACAGTTGTTGCGGACGGCGACGGCGCAAAATATAGCTTCGAGGGAGTCGGTGCGGATGGAACCGCAACCTCATACAGTTTTGCTGTGAAATACGATGGCAAAGATTACCCCATCACAGGGTCAGGAGCGCCCGGCGGGGCGGACTCCATTTCGATTAAGCGTGTGGGCCTGAACAAAGCAGAATCAATATTGAAAAAGAACGGGAAGGAAGTTGGGAAATCGGTGGCGGAGATTTCAAAGGACGGCACGGTCTCAACAATCAAGTCAAGGGGAAAGACACCGGACGGCAAAGACTTCAGCTCTGACTCCGTCTACGACAAGCAGTGAAGCGAATGCGCCGGGCGATGTGGAGAGTTTTCCGAAGCGCGGCTATTCAATCATCTTTTTCAACCTCGGCAGTTTCGCGCGAAGCTTCTTCGCAAGCTCTGAAGGGTCTGTTCTGTCTCCCGGAATATAAATCATTTCGTCTCTCGTCCAATTGAACTCGTCGAGACATGGTTGCTCACAGACGGCGTCTTCTGGTTCGCCGCGGAAATCATGCGGCCTGCGATGGATACGGGCGGCATCACGAAAAGTATGCGGGAACTTCTCCCACGCGGCCTCATAGACTTAGAATTACTGCAGAGCTGGGCTTGCTGCCGTGGCGCCCGTGCCTGATGCCGCGTAGCGGATGACACCGGTCTGGTCGGAAAAGAACATCCGTTGACCAGTACTCCCAACCGAGACCGGCGTTCCCGTGATCGAATAACCATATGAAGGGGTATTGCCATCGCTGGTCCACGCGAATTTATAACCGCTCTTGGTGCCCGCTGCCAGAATTGCGTCAAGCAAGCAACCATTCGTCGACGTGGCCGTGCAAGGTATTCCACCTCCCAGCGCCGCCAATGTGGCCGGATAGCCAGCGCTCGGATAAGTGGATGAAAACTGTAATGCGGAGGTGTTAATGGTACGGATCGAACCGACCGCTGACGCCTCATTGGCTGCCATACGCGACCTCAAGAGGTTTGGAATTGCGATGGCCGCGATGATCAGAATGATCGCGACGACGATCAACAATTCAATGAGTGAAAAACCGTTCCGTTTTCTTGTGCCAGTTCTATTGGACATATTCTCCCCTGGTGACACACTGTACTCCTGCAGGTTGACAGCCGTTCTCAACGCAGTTCCCGAGGTTTCATTTTTCTGTTTCTTCAGTGATTACAAGGGGCTTGAGAGCCATCCGCGGATCCTCGCTCTGATCAATCGCCGTTCATCAGGCCAAGGTGACCGATACTGGCTGTCGAGAAAGACGTAAACAGTCGTTCCTTCGAGAGTAGGCAGTTCTTGCACCAACGGCAGTTTCCTTTGAGTTTTCTAACACAAATTATCGTTACAGGAAGGTTCGGCAGGCTAGTCGCTTGACGTCCTCGTGGGGCGGGAAATCCCGGCGTACTTCGGACCGAGCCGTGAGAATTGCTGGGACCTTGCGAGTTGTCCGTCAGGTCCGTTTTGCGGAGTTGGCTACAGAGACTTGGCGTTTCTTTGTTATTCGTGCAGTACAACGTTCAAGAGCGAGGTGTTGATTTGAAGTCCGCCGTTGTACTTGATGAAGCCCAGTTTCCTAAACTTGTTCATGAAAAAATTGACGCGTGAGCGTGTCGTACCAATCATCTCTGCCAGCGTTTCTTGCGACATCTTGGGGAGAACTCCGTGAGGTTGGTCCTGTTTGCCGTAGCGGGCAAGCAACAGAAGAGTGCGCGCGAGCCGCTTCTCGCTCGAATTGAATAACTGATCGACCAGGTCAGCCTCGATTCGGATGTTCCTGGACAGCATGAACTTTATGAACAGGTCGGCGATGCTATGCTCCGCGTGGAGCACCTTGAACATTTCACTCTTCTCAATGACGAGCACAGTGGAAGGCATAATCGCGGTAGCTGTTCCCATACGAACGGGTTGACCTGCCAGAGAGCCTTCACCAAAGAAGTCTCCCGGCCCCAGAACGGCGACAACCGCCTCTTTACCAACTTCATTAATGACGGTGAGCTTCACGCCGCCAGTCTGTAAATACATTACGCTACCCGCAGCTTCACCTTGAGCGTAGATGAACTCCGCTGGCTTAAACTGCCTAACTTTTCTCGCCACACCGGCGGAATCGAGAAAGGCCTGGGCGTTGAAAGCAGGCTTGTGCTTGAGTTTTGGAAGGGCCTTGATTTTCCTGGAGGTCGTGGATGTCCGCATGGAGACACCTAGCTGACACGTATAGTGCAAACACGCCACTCTAGTCAAGAAAGTTCTTGCTTGATGGGCACTGGAATGGATCGGTCAGGTGCTCACTGATACTAGCGCAAACCGAGGGTCGCTACTTCTTCGAAAGCTCACTCTTGAAACGGTTTTCAACATCTTCACGGCTCATGGGATTTCCTGCTTTTGCCAATACGATCGAATACACCACTTCATTGCCAGCGATCTGCGCAGTGATAAATGCCCCGTCTTCCGGCAGTTCCTGATAGATGAATTTCACTTTTCTGCCGTCTGCAGATGTTTTGATCCACTCTTCATCGGGCATCTTCGCACCTCTTGAGGCGAAGCAAGCGTGTTGTGTGTGGTGTGCGTTCGCAATTCAGGCATGGGTAACCAGAAGTCAAGCAGCTCGAGATATTTGGCAAGCGCATACTTCCATAGATAATTATATTGCTGCTGGGCCCGAACCGTCCCGGCAAAGATGCAAAGCGATAAATGAGCGGTCCGATCAATGGTTCACTGACCCTGCTTTTCGTCGGACTGAAGTTCCATCAAGTCCTCACGCGCGGACTCGTTAGCGGTCCTTCCTAATTGTCGCGGTTGACGTTTCGCCTCCCGCCGCGACGGTAACCTCGACGCGAGCGCCTTTCTTGAGTTTCACTTCATCGCCATGTTCGTCTGTAAGTGAATTTTCAATGCGGAGATTTCGATACTTGGGAGCGGCCTTGTCGACGGCAATCTGGGCTTTTTCCGGCTGCTTCCGGTTTCGAGACGGGATGATTTTGGCGACCGTTCCCGGCATGATGGTGCTTGGTGGCTCCGGAGTTCGACCTTCCTCGAGATTCCGTTCCATGATTCTTGCTGACTTAGCCATCCGGGGCCGCGCCATCTCTTTTTTGACGAGCATACCTGCTGCGTCGAGAGTGTTTCTTTTTGCTTTCTTATGCAGCATCTGCTCATCCTGGTACCGGAATAGAAGTTATGCAGCCCTATTTCGCACAGTGATCAAATAAGGGCCGGGATTTCGAGGGGTTATTTGAGGAGTACGGCGGGAAGAGGGATATCGCCCGACCCAGCCCTGGATCCCGGTCAATGTCGCTCTTTCTCGCCGTGCCGTGCACCAGATTGGGGGTTTCTAAGAAAGTGCGCTGTTCCATTTTATACAGCCTGGTCTAAATCCACTTGATAGGGTTCTTCTCTTCCTCCAGTCGTCCGTAGGATCGCTCACTGGGGATTAGCCTCTCGTTCGGAGCCGCTTCCGAGGGGTAGAAAACAGTCTATCGGAAGGGGACATGACGGCCCCCGGACTGCGGACGTTTTCTTCGAGCCCTCAGAAAGAAAGGAAGAAGAAATGCCCAGCGTGAATCAGGTTTTGGTTATCTCTCCTGAGAAAGAAGATCATGAAAAGATTAACGCAGCGATGATCAGGTGTGATCTCCACTCCATCTGCTGCATGAAATTCGACGAAGCGCGCATCTTTATGACCACGCAGAAGTTCCGCGTGGTGTTCTGCCAGGACACTTTGCCGGATGGTGATTTTCGCGGAGTTGTCTCGGCAGCGAATCCCACGCCAGTCGTCGTGCTTTCGCGTTTCGCCGAATGGGATCATTACCTTGCCGCTCTCCGCGACGGAGCCTTCGACTACATCGCATGTCCGCCTGACTCCGCCGAAACAGAGCGCATCGTGTGGTCTGCTATCGCCCGCGCACGCGAATCCTCCGCCGTTAGGCACTAGGAAACAATTTTCGCTGGACGGAACTAGGTTGGCTTGAGTTCTGGCTTGGATGGCTGGACCAGATATGGCTGCGGGATGGTAGGGAGGCTGACGCGTGCCCGCAAGAAAGCGTAATCCCTCGTTCCGAGCCGCTATTCACATCGGCAAACTGCCGGTCACGAATAGCTCGGCAAGAAGCCGGACCCGATCACCGAAGCCGACACTGTGAAAGGCGAAGCCTCGGACGATCCCCACGTCGTCAGAACGGTGACCTTCGCAGCCAACTCCAGGAAGCGGCATGAAAGAGTGAGGTCGGAGAAGAAGGCTTGAACCGGCGCTCAGTTCTCCGGAACGTCAGTAGACCTGTTCCTATTCGCACAGACGCGCGGCTCCCATCGCGTTAGTCTGTTCGTGGATCCTGATCGACTGGGTCCCAGACGCAGTGGAACCCGAATCAAAATGGAACTCCTGGCAAAATTCCGAATCGGTGCGCTTCTGATGGCGGCCACGGCTTCCTCCGCGCTCTTCGCGCAGAACAAGGGATCGGATAAACCTCAGAACCCCTCAAACATCCCGGATGCCCGTCAGATTGTGGGTCAATCCATCGTGGCAGCCGAGCACAGCTGGCAGGCGCGCAATGAGTACGTCTATATCGAGCGCGACGAGGATCGACGCCTGGACTCGGCAGGGAAAGTGCAATCCCAAAATGTCGATGTCACCAGGATGACGCTTATCAACGGCATCCGTTTTGAGCAGCTCATGGAACATAACGGCCAGGTTCCATCCGCCGAGGATCAGAAAAAAAGCGGCCTGGATGCCGAGAAACTGAAGCACGAAACGCCTGAGGAGAAGGCTGTGCGGCTCCAGAAGGACCAGGAAAACAGATCTTTTCTCCACGTCCTCCTCGAGGCCTTCGACTTTCGTCTCGTCGGCGAAGAGACCTTGGCAGGCAGGCCGACCTATGTGCTTGAGGCCACACCACATCCTGGCTATCGCGCCAGCGGCAAGTACGCCAAGCTGCTCTCCAGGGTGGAAGGCAAGCTCTGGGTCGACCAGCAGGATTTCGGCTGGGTCAAGGTTGACGGCGAAGTAACGCAGTCCTTCTCTATGGGATTGTTTGTGGCTCGCGTGCAGCGTGGTTCGCACATTATCCTCGAGCAGACTTGTCTCGGCGACGCCGTCTGGGCGCCAAAACGCCTCGAAGTGCGTGCGAGCGCCAAAATCCTTTTCCTCAAAAGCCTCGAACTCGACAGGATCCTCACCTATTCGGACTATCGCGCGGCAGCGGACGGCGCATTCTCTGTGAAAAAATAGTGGTGTTCTTCGAGACTATGTAGAGTGGTCCCCGGACGAGCGTCTACCTGTCCGGGTCCACTGCTTGGCCACGACACGGCGGTTCTCCCGAGCCGCAATGGGTGCGCGACCAACGTGCGGAGGCTCTCGTCCTTGATGATGGAACGACAGGGTGTATTTATCCTCGCGCTGCCCTCGGTGCGGCTTTGGAAAAACATTTCACAACCAAGGCAGGTCCCTAGTCTCGCTGGGCAACAGATTCGCTATAGCGAAGCCGGAAACCAGCCGGCCTAGACCGTATGTGCTGCCCTATCTTGTAGTTAGCCTCATTCGGTGGGCCAGAAATGGGGTTTGTGTCTGGCATGAAATATGCACTTACTACCCGGAAGGACGATTCTGTCGGAAGAACTCTGACCGATCTTGGCTAGAAATCATTGCATTTGACACCCTGGCTGCGCCAGGGACGCACCGGAAAGTGGGGTAAGGACGTCTCTCCAAGGAATAAAAACCTTCTGAAATGACGACCCTACATCAAGCGCGACGATTGAGAAAGACAAGCCTCGCAATAGTTTTGCTTTTTATTGCCGCAGTCGCGCACAGTGAGATTCCCGAGAACCTTCAACTGCGAGATGATGTCTCTAACGATATCGCCTTCACCGGAAAAGGGTGTCATTCTCTCCAACCTCACGCTTTTGATGAAGAAAGCGCTCCTACATTGGGAAGCGGGAAAGCCAAAGTGGTTCCCGCTGTGGCAGTGCAATTCTCTGCGTTTCCGTCCGTCGCAGGACCTTTTCATCTGTTAGGGCAGGATCGCCTTCCACTTTGGTGTATTCAGAGAACTTAAAAGTCCCCCTCAGCTCACCTCGTCGTGCTCCTTTTTCGGTTCTCTGAATAGCGCTCCGACAAAAGCAGCACCGAATCCATTCTTAGATCGATAGCTCGTAGGCATCGAAGCTGATGGCCTCGCGACATGGATGCCCATGCCGGGCAAACGTACAAGTTCAGAACATCCATGGCGTCAATTTTCTAGGTAGGTGGAGCTCCGCCCGCCCATAACTGGATGTCAAAAAATGAGAAACGAGATTAGGGCTGCAAGATCCAAACCATTGCTAGCCAGTTCCAATCAGTCGACACGTTTGACTGCGACGATTGTCTCGTCCGGCGCAGAGATTCTCGAACTCACTCCGTTCGTTTATAGCTTGGCAGAAGAGCCGGGTATGACCGCCCCTCGTTTCTTCCTGGCGTCCGTCCTGCCACAATATTGGAAACCCCGCGTGGTGGTCGTTTCACGAGGCCCTGGAATCGCGGGATTGTTATATTGCAAAGAGCGAGTAGTGGCTGGCATTGGGACCGGCATCGTCTTTGGCGACGACACTCTTGGCGCGATGATTGTGGCGCGACCAGGCGAAGCAGATGCGGTCCTGCATTGCGCCGTGGAGGCGCTCCTTGAGCACGTGGTTGCGCTCCGGTTCCGTGTGGGTTCCGGCCTGCTTAGGGTTATGGAAAGGGCGAAGGCTGAAGCGCACATTTATTCCTTCCGTTCAGAACACCATGCACATCTCAAACTGCCACTAACCTATGATGGGTTCCTGACTCTGGTTGGCCCCTGCACTCGTCACAACCTCCGTCGGTATCGTCGGAGGAGTGAATCGGTGGGCAACGAGTTCCGTCCTGACCTCGAATTTTCAGAATTCTGCGCCGCTGCGAGAGATCTGTTCCCAAACGGTTCCTTTGCGACATCCAAGAGAGAACTGGAAAGGGCGCTTGACATGATCTCGGCCATGCCAACGACTTTACGGTTGCTGATTGGCTTACGTCGAGCGAATGGGGAATGGATAAGTCTCGCCGGCGGCTGGTATGACGGATCCCGGGTTATTCTCATCATGCAGATGAACGACCGGCGAATGGGTCGCGACTCACTGTCTCTGGTGTTGCGATCTTATTTAATCGAGATGCTGGTCAAACGAGGGTTCCGGGAAATCATCTTCTGGGCGGGGACATCCGCCCCGCTTAGCTCCTATACAACTCGAGGCGAGGAATTCGTGGCGTGCGTTGACGCCCAATCCCATCCCTGGCGCATGGTTCGGCTGGCATGCGCGACGCTCGCGAAGCTCGCTCCATTCTCCCTTGGCGATTGGCTGAAGTGGGTTGTGCCAAATGTCGGTCTGGGCGGTTGAAACCGCATTCCGTGTGAGTCTCTGGGGGCAGCGGTCGCTGCGTATGTGTATTCACGCATGTTCGGTGCGGTCGAAAGATCTACGGGCCGCCAGGCTCAAGAACGAAGAGCTCAGGAACGCCTCCCGGTGGTCTAGTGGCCGCTCAGGCTGGACATTGAATCGCTATGATGCACATCCTGAGCGCTTCGGCGAAACGCACGCGACTGTGGCTCAGCCCGTGAAAATTGAATGCGACCTCACCGTACACCAGCAGGACGACCAGATCGTTCGCATGACTTCGCCTCTGGACCCTAGCGTGACGCACGGGAATCTTTGCATCAAAGGGAGCTTCGGCTGGCAGTATGTGCAGATTCAAGCCGCGAACACGAAGGTAAAATAGTCTTTCGGGCATCCCGTGTTCGAGGTTATGTATGTGTGCGGTAACTTTTTTGTTCCCCATGGGTCTAACCTAGCGACTGGCGGAAACATGCTTCTCTACCTTTTGGCTTTTGCGGGCGGTGTGCTGACGATTGTCAGTCCTTGTATTTTGCCGGTTTTACCCTTTGTATTTTCCCGAGCAGACCTGCCATTTCGCCGAAGTGGCCTTCCGCTTCTTGTGGGAATGGCGGCCACCTTTGCCTTGGTCGCAGGCTTTGCCACGTTTGCAGGAGCCTGGGTCGTGCGCGCCAATCAAATCGGCAGGATGCTCGCGGTTGTCGTCTTCCTGCTGCTCGGGCTCGCCTTGCTTTTTCCAAGTTTGTCAGAATACGTGACGCGTCCCCTCGTTCGCCTGGGCGGAAGGGTAGAGGGTCAACATAGCGCCGGCGCTCCGAGCATTGGACGGTCTCTTCTATTGGGAATGTCCACGGGCTTGTTGTGGGCTCCATGTGCCGGTCCAATTCTAGGTTTGATTTTGACGGGAGCCGCGGTCGAAGGTCCGAGCGTGCACACCACTTTTCTACTGTTATCATTTTCTCTGGGAGCAGCAAGTTCTCTTGCCGTGGCACTATTAGCCGGGAACAAGGTATTCGCAATGATGAAGAAATCCCTTCGTGCAGAGGAATGGATTCGACGCGGTCTTGGCGCGACAGTTTTGGTTGGTGTAGTGGCCATTGCGCTCGGCTGGGACACGGGAATTCTCCGCAGACTCTCGCTTTCAACTACCTCCGGCGTCGAACAAGAGCTGCTTGACCGGTTCCGGCCAGTTGCCTACGCGAAAGCAGACGAATCTCGATCCGCGCAATCTGCGGCTGTCGTATTGGGACACGAGGGAACGTTCCCGAGTCTGGACGGGGCCGTGAAATGGCTGAACTCACCACCGCTCACCCGCAAGGAGCTCAAGGGGAAGGTGGTTCTGATCGATTTCTGGACCTACTCCTGCATCAATTGTCTGCGCTCGATTCCGTACGTGGAAGCCTGGGCGGCGAAATACAAGAACGACGGACTTGTCGTCATAGGCGTGCATACTCCGGAATTTGCGTTTGAGAAGGACCCCGCGAATGTGGCGAAGTCGCTGACGGATTTGAAGATCACCTACCCTGTGGCCGTTGACAGCAACTACCTAATCTGGAAGGCGTTTAACAACGAATACTGGCCGGCGCACTATTTTATCGACGCGAACGGGTCGATTCGCTACCACCATTTTGGCGAAGGGAAGTACGCCGAATCGGAGGAAGTGATCCAGCAAATGTTGCGTGAAAAGAATTCGGGATTGAAGACGGATGGCTTCGTCCAGGTGAACGCGGCCGGATCCGAAGCCGCGCCGGATTCAAAGGACGTAGCGTCGCCCGAAACATACATCGGTTACGCGCGTCAGCAAAATTACGTTTCGCCTGAGAGAATCCGGCAGGATGGAGCGCAGGTCTACACGGCGCCCTCGCGCCTCACAGTGAACCAGTGGGGACTCGTGGGTAATTGGAATGTAAGCGGAGAGCATGCTCAATTGATCTCCGCGCCGGGCAAAGTGATTTTCCGGTTTCACGCCCGCGATTTGCATCTTGTGCTGGGGCCGGGAAAAAACGGCAAGCCGGTGCGCTTTCTGGTTCGCATCGACGGCACGGCTCTGGGTGAGGATCATGGCGTTGACACGGACGAACATGGCGCGGGTATTGTTAAGGAATGCCGGTTATATCAATTGGTGCGCCAAAAAGGGAAAGTGGAAGACCGGACCTTTGAGATTGAATTCCTCGATCCCGGTGTTCAGGCGTTTGCTTTTACGTTCGGGTGAGATGGAAACGCGAGGCTACCCATGTTTAGAAAGACTCAGAAGACGGATTCCACTCGGGCTACGGTCGGACGGCGATTATTTCTGACAGGGGCAGGAGCGGCGGCGATCGGACTTAGCTGGTGGTATGTCCGGAGTCAAGCGCCGGTAAGCGCGGAAGCCGCGTCTGCCGGACTTCCGAAGACCGTGACCATCGTCGAGTTTTCGGATTCAGGCGAGCGGAAATCAAGACTTTCCCTGGAGCGCATCGTCAAGACGGAAGAGGAGTGGAAGAAACAGCTCACGCCGGCTTCTTTCGAAGTTACGCGACACGCGGGTACAGAGCGTCCCTACACCAACGAAGACCCCAACAACCATGCGAAAGGCATATTCCGTTGTATCTGTTGCGATACGGCTCTGTTTGACTCCAGCACGAAGTTTCAATCGGGCACCGGCTGGCCGAGTTTTTGGGAGCCGATCGCGAAAGAAAACGTGCGAGAAACCACGGACTCTAGCCTGGGCATGATACGCACTGCCGTTTCTTGCCGGTTGTGCGACGCACACTTGGGCCATGTCTTTGAAGACGGGCCAAAGCCCACCGGCTTGCGCTATTGCATGAACTCCGTGGCCATGCGATTTGCCAAGGCTAGTTAGAAGTTCGCACGGCAAGAATCTGCTGAAGCCGTCATTTCCGCTACAGCCGCGCCAAGACGCATTGTCCGTATGCGCCCTACGCCGTTTAAGCCCCGCGACGCGCCATGTTATTCTGACGCCATGGACAACATCCAATCTCAACGCGCTGCGGCTTTGCTGCAAGCGCAAAGTAGAGCGAACGAGCTCTTTCAGGCTGTTGAAAACCAAGGACTGATTCGCGCCAACATTCTGGAAAGCCAGCTGAACCAGGACGTCTACGATCTCGCCAAAAAGATGTTTGGTATCTCCACGTACTGGCATAAACGCATAGTTCGCTCTGGCCGCAACACGCTTGCCCCGTATGACGAGAACCCGCCCGACTTGACGGTCGGTGAGGACGACATTCTCTTCCTTGATCTAGGGCCGGTGTTCGAGGAGTGGGAAGCAGATTTCGGAAGAACATTTGTTCTCGGTTCCGACCCCGTCAAGCTGAAGCTTCGCGAGGACATCGGCAAGGCCTTCATCGAAGGCAAAGAGCACTTCAAGAGGAATCCGGACATTACCGCTGCCGGCCTCTACAAGCATGCGCAGAAACTGGCGCGCGAGTTCGGCTGGGAATACGGCGGGCCTATCGCAGGACACCTGATCGGCCAGTTTCCGCACGAGCGAATCCCCGGAGATAAGGTCACGCTGTATGTTCACCCCGACAATCCGAACCGGATGAGAGACCCCGACGCGGAAGGCCAGGAACGCCACTGGATTTTCGAGATTCATTTTGTGGACCGTGTCCGGCAAATGGGGGGATTCTACGAGGAACTCCTGACCATTGGGTGAATGTGCCATTTGGGCGCCAAGTGCATTGCTGCCTGGCGCCAGGTCAATCAGCTGTCGACGGGCTAGTGTTTCTGAAGTGGGACGCCGTACATCTTGAAGGTTCCCGGATCTTTGTCCTTCAGATTGGCATCGTTTCTGTAGTTCAATTTTCCCTCAACAATCCAGGGCATCCCTTTCGTTGCCGTCACCGCGGGAGTAGCCTCGAGGCCTTCCTTGAGGGTCCTGAGCACGACGTTCCGCATTTCGGGCCCCTCAAACGTTACGATGGACATCCTTCCCGAGTTCTCAGCGAGCAGCAAGCGCTGTTTGCCAATCGTCCGCATGCCGTCGGGACGCTCGAGTGGCCGGGGAAGCTTGAGTTCAACAACGCCCTTCGCCTTCCCGTCCGGCCCGAGATCCAGCCGCAGGAGCTTTCCGGTCGTAACGCTGTTCACATACAACGTGGTTTTATCACCAAACGCCAACCCATCGGCGCCAGCTAACAGCGGATCCTTTATCGCGATCTCCAGAGCCTTTTGGCTGGTCTTCAACATCAATACGCTTCCTTGGCGAGGGTCGGATATGTATGCGGTGCCATCCGCATCGATCGCAATGTCGTTGCAAAGAACGGGATCGCCGGGCAACGGATAGGTGTTCTTCGCTGCGCCGCTCTTCAAGTCGAAGGTCTTGACGGCGGTCGCCCCACCGGTGTCTTCAAATTTGTTCGAGCAAACCCACAGCAACTTGCTCCTCTCGTCGGCAAAGACCCCGAGCACGGAATTCAAGCCCCCCGTGCCGGGTTTGATCCACTCTTCCGCCGTCGTTTTTCCGGGCGCGATTCGTAGCACGTTGCCGTGTCCCAGGCTTCCGACAATCAAAGTTCCGTCGGCGGTGGACTTTTCTGATCAAGGCTGGAGGCTCCAGGTTACACCCCGCAGCGCGATCAAAGCTGCGGCCCATGTTTTGAGAGCAGTATTGTTCGCAGATAAGAGTGGCTATATCACAATCCATTCCCAAGTACCACGGAAGCGCGCCAGAATTCGCGCAGCGCCAAGAAACGACGGTCACGGGATTTACGATCCGAGCGGCCGCATGCAGCTGGGAGTTGTGGGCCCACCGGAACAAAGTTGGCCAGCGACTAATCGAAACGCAGCGCCACCAGGGGATCGAGGGCCGCCCCGCGGCGCGCAGGCAAATAACACGCCGCAAAAGCGACAACCAGAAGAACCACCGCCGAGAAGATCAATGGCACAGTCTCCAAGCCATGGACTTCAGACAGGAAGCTGGCGAGCACGCGGTTCATTGCGACGGTCATCACCAGGCCAAGGAAGAGGCCGGCGCAGCTTAGTCTGAGGCCGCGCAGCAATACGCCGGACAAAACCTGACCGCTCGTGGCGCCGAGCGCCATGCGGATACCGATTTCATGGGTGCGCTGTATCACCGCGAAAGCCATGACTCCGTAAACACCGAGAGCGGCAAGCAGCAACCCAAATCCGCCGAAAAAGCTCATGACGCGCGCGCCGAGACGGTCTCTCTCAAGGCTTTCGGAATAGTAGCGATCCATCAGCGAAATGTCATAGACGGCCAGCGATTTGTCCGCTTGCCACACGGCTTGCTTGATGCTCGAGACCAGGGCCGGCGAATCGGACCGGACGCGCACCATCAAATAAATCGAATCCGCCGCCGCGGTTCCGGCATTTTGTGGGTAGGGGAGATACCATGTTTCGCGCGGGTCGCCCGGGTCACCAGCGTCCTGTACATTGCCAACGATACCGACTACGGTGAGCCAGGCGGCATTGGGACGATCGACGCGAAGGCGCTTCCCGAGCGCGTCGGTATTGGGCCAGAAGCGCTGTGCCATGGCCTTGCTTACGATGGCGACAGGCTGGCTTCGCTCACTGTCAAGATCTGTGAAGGCGCGGCCTCGCAGCACGGGGATATTCATGGTGTGGAAAATATCGCTGCTGACCAGGCGATGGTTGACGATGAAATCAGCGCTTCTTCCGCTGATATCTGTGCCTTCGATGATTATCGGAGCGCCCCAGGTGCCTCCGCCTAGCGGATTAACCGTCGTAGCGGCAACTGCAGCAACTCCGGGGGTTGCACGGATAGCTTGGAGCATGCGGTCGATCAAGACGGTACGACGTGAGCCGGCAGGATAATCGATTTGCGAGGGCGTGATCTGCATGGTGAGGAGCTGGTGCGGCTCGAAACCGAGGTCGCGGGTTTCGAGCCGGCGGAAGTGTTCGGTCATCAGCGCGGCTCCCGCGGTTAACACCAGGGCGAGAGCGGTTTGCGCGATGACGAATCCGTTAAGGACACGATGCGTTGTGCGCCCTCCGCCGGAACCCGATCGTCCAGCCTGCCTAAGAGTATCAGCTGAATCGTTTCGAGCATGGCCGAGACCAGGAAATAGTCCGGCGAAGATTCCTGCGAGCAGGGCGAGTGTCACACCAAAGAGCAAGACGCGGTGGTCGAGTTCCGGAGCGGGCATGCCCAATTGCAGCCGGAAATCGGACGGGAGGAGTGTGGCCAGGTAGCGGTTCAACCATGTAGTTAGGAGAAGGGCGCAGCCGCACCCTGCGATCGCCAAGAGGAGGCTTTCCGTCATCGTCTGCTGAAGCTGGCGCGCCCGACTGGCGCCGAGAGCGGCGCGAATCGCGAATTCACGGGCGCGGACGGCGGAGCGTGCGAGCAGCAGGTTGGCGACGTTTACGCACGTGAGGAGCAGCAGAAACCCGACAACGCAAAGCAGCGCGAACATAGTGCGCGCCTGATTGTCGTTCAGATTCTCGCGGAGCGTGATACCGGTCAATTGATAGCCAGGCGGCGTAGCGGGGTAAATTTCCTTAATTCGCGCAGTCACCGGAACAAGCGACTCGAGAGCCTGCTTCGGCGTGAAGCCGGCCTTGATATGGGTGAAAACGGCGAACTCGCGTGCGGGATCCGTGCGGTCGACTGTCAAGGGAAGCCAAATGTCCGCATCGTAGGGGAAATTGAAACCGCGAGGCAGGACCCCCACAACGCGGAAGATCTGATTATCGAGGGTGATGTTTTGCTCGAGCACCGAAGCGCTGCCGCCGAAGCGACGCTGCCACAGACGATCGCTGATGAGAGCGACGCCGCTTCCCGTGCCTTTCTTCTCCTCTTGCGGCAAGAAGTCGCGACCCAAGATTGGTTGCACTTTAAGGGTAGAGGACCAGCCCTCGGACCGATAGACCACGCTGATTCGCTCGGGCTCTGTGCCGCCAAGGAGAGTCTGGCTCTCGCCTGAGAGGGCCACCATGCCGTCAAAGGCCGATTCAGTTTCGCGAAGCATCACGACGTGAGGGCTGTGCATGCCGAAAGTGCTGAGGTGGCCGTCCGGTCCGCGATTGGAATCGAGGATGCGCAAGGTGTGATCCGGATCGGCGAGAGGGAGGGTTCGGAAGAAAATTGTGTTTACGAGGCTGAAAATGGAGATGTTGGCGCCGAGGCCGAGGGCCAGCGTAAGGATCGCAACCACAGTAAAAATTGGCGCGCGGCCCAGCAGGCGCAGTGCGTAGCGCAGATCCTGCCAGAGGCTAGACATTGGATCACCTGGACTACTAGACGCGGCAAAGTTGGCTTTGTTTCGCTTGCCGGACTTGGGTGAACAGGACCACACATGGCGCTGCGCACGAGGTTAACGGTGCAAGGTCTCCTAGAGGGTTCGGGAGCACTTCAGGGAAGAATGCGCTCGCGCCGCGTTGGCAAGAAGGGGCCTCCGTGTCAGCCGAAGTGCGAGGAGTCTCGACTGCCAAATCACTCTGTCCACTCTGGCGGTTTCACCCGTTCCGGCCTAAAGTAGTGTGTAACCGGCCTGAAGTTGGCGCTTGGGAAATCGGCCCGCAGTAAAGTACCGCAGGCTCAGAGTGGAAATGGCCAGAAGATCGTGAAGCTTCTCGCCAACCCGGTCCACGTTCCTGCCATCGCGGAACCAAAATGGAGTAGCCGAATCCAATACCGCAGGGAAGGACGATTCATGGAGAAAGCAGTACAGTCTCCCGCAGAAATCCTGTCGCAGGGTGGACAGGCGAAGGACCAATTGGGTCTGTTTTCCATCGAGTCTGTCCTCAACCTGCAAAAATTGATTTTTTCGGGCTCTCCTCTGTCCGAGGTTCTGACGCACATTGCCGAGTTGGTTGAATCGCAAGCCGAAGGCATGTTTTGCACGATCTGGCTTCCCGATGAGGACGGAAAGGAGCTCCATTGCGTGGCGGCACCCAGTCTTCCTGGATTTAGTGACCGCGCAGGGACCATGGCTGTTTGTCCGAACGGGGGGTCCTGCGGCACAGCGGTTTATCGGAGGGAGTCGGTGTATGTGACCGACATCCTGACCGACCCCCTTTGGGACGATTATCGTGACCGCATGTTGCCTTATGGAATTCGTTCCGTTTGGTCGCGTCCCTTGTTCACAAGCGAAGGCAAAGCCCTCGGGACTTTTTCTATTAATTATCATGAATCACGCAGCCCTGGCGCCAAGGACCTGCTGTTGATCGAGAATGCCAGCCACATCACGGGGATCGCCATTGAACGCCACATGAAGGACCAGGCGTTGCAGCGCGAGCGCGATCGGTTGCGGCTGCTCTTGGAGATCACCAACAGCGTGACCTCCAGGTTGGACCTCCGTCAAGTGGTTGAGGCGCTCTCGACAAATCTATTCAGGGTACTGCAATGCGATGTGTCCGCCTTGCTGCTACCCGACTCCGAGAGCGGCGCGTTGCGCGTCACGATCCTATACAATCGCGACGCGAGAGGACCCTTCCGCGAGGGATCGCTCGTGCCGATGAACGGTTCGATCTCAGGTCACGTATTGCGGAAGGCCAGAAGCGTGCGCATCGACAGCTTCGCAGAGGCCCGCGAGGATCCTGAAATTTATGGGAATCCCGACGGCCAGCTTCTTTACGAGCGAGTGATCGAGGAAGGCCTCAGGACGGGGTGTTATCTTCCGCTGGTTGGCCGAGATGGCGTGGTTGGCGTTCTGATGCTGGCGAGGCGTTCGGACAATGCTTTTGATAAAGACGACGTCATCTTGCTCGAGCAGGTGGCCTGTCAGGTAGCGATTGCCGTTGAGAACACACTGGAGTATGAAAAGGCTACAAAGGATCGAGATAAGGAAACGAAACAGAGGCTCTACCTCGAAGAGGAAATTCGCGCTGGGCTTGGCGAAATCGTCGGCGAGAGCTCGGCGCTCAAGACCGCGTTGAGCCTGGTCTCTGTAGTGGCCCCTACGGATTCCAGCGTGCTGATCCTGGGAGAGACGGGAACCGGCAAAGAACTCGTTGCGCGTGCAATACATAAACTCGGCAGTCGCAGCGAGAAGGGATTCGTGAAACTGAATTGCGCCGCAATCCCTCTTGGACTCCTCGAGAGTGAGCTGTTTGGCCACGAAAAAGGAGCGTTTACAGGCGCCATCGCTCAAAAAACGGGACGGTTCGAGCTGGCCGACAAAGGCACGCTGTTTCTTGACGAGGTTGGCGACATACCACTGGAACTTCAGGCGAAATTGCTGCGCGTCCTGCAAGAACAGGAATTCGAGAGGCTCGGAAGCAACCGCACGCACAAGGTTGACGTGCGGCTGATCTCCGCCACCCATCGGGACTTGCCCGCGATGGTGAAACAGGGGACCTTTCGCGAGGACCTTTATTATCGTCTGAAAGTATTTCCGATCCAGGTCCCGCCGCTGCGACAACGCACAGAGGATATTCCGAGATTGGTAAGGCATTTCACAGCACTCTACGCGCAACGCATGAACAAACGAATTGACAGAATCCCTGCGGATACGATGGATGCGTTGGCGCGATATCCCTGGCCCGGAAACATCCGCGAATTGCAGAACTTTATCGAACGCGCCGTGATTCTCTCGCCGCAGTCGACGCTGCGCGCGCCAACCTCCGAACTGGAGCCTTCCGAGTCTCACATCGGGTCCAATGCCCCTATGAATGGTCTCGCCGAGGTGGAGCGCGATCATATCCTTCGTGCACTGGAAGCGAGCAACTGGGTGATCGGCGGACAGGGTGGCGCAGCCGCGCGCCTGGGTATGAAGCGAACGTCGTTGGCGTACAGGATGAAGAAGCTTCGTATTCGACGGTCTCCCGCGATCCCGGAGCAACGCGGTGTCGGGGCTGCGGCTGGCGACGACTGAGTTTTGGAGCTGCGGCGCTGAGACCGGCAGAGGCATCCGAAAATCACTAGTATGCAGTCTCGTAATCCCTGGAGGGGAACGAATTCAGACGTCGGCTGACCGAGAGTTCTCCGCGCGGGGAGACACGTCCGAAGATTCGGACGTGGGCCCTATGCTGCCTTCTTTGACTCACAATGACTATTCTTTTCCGACCTGATCTAGGCTGGTTTTTTCGCTCCCATCAAACCATTCTGGACCGTTTTCGACCCCATCGAACATCTATCCGCCAGCCCATCAACGGCTTAGCGGTCTCCGGACGCGGGCCCGATTCCCATCGTCCGCTTCCGTTATTTGCTTAACCTTCCGAAGCACGTAGCCTGCCTGGTTTTGCCAATCGAGAAAAAACAGAGTCGGGCTTGCATAAGGATGGAATCCACGGCCGGAAGCTGGTAGAACTCCTTGACTGATTTAGGCAACAACGGAGCAGTCCAGAGTGCAATGGGAGTTCTCAGATGAAAACGATTCAGGGTCCTGGCATATTTCTCGCGCAGTTCGCTTCGGACACCGCACCATTCAATTCCTTTGACACCATCTGCGCCTGGGCGAAGAGTCTCGGCTACGCGGCCGTTCAGATTCCGTCATGGGATGCTCGGCTATTCGATCTGAAGCTCGCCGCCGAAAGCAAAACGTACTGTGAAGAGATCACCGCCGCAGCCGCACGCCACAACCTCGTCATTTCCGATCTTTCCACCCATTTACAGGGACAACTCGTTGCCTGCCATCCCGCCTACGATGCGATGTTTGACGGTTTTGCTCCGCAGGGTCTCCACGGGAATCCCGGCGCCAGGCAGGCCTGGGCTGTCGAGCAGCTGCATCTCGCCGCACGCGCTTCTGCGCACTTCGGCATGAAGGCGCATGTCACGTTTTCGGGCGCACTCGCATGGCCCTTCATCTATCCCTGGCCCCAGCGCCCTGCAGGACTCATCGAGACCGCATTCGACGAACTCGCGAAACGATGGCTTCCCATCCTCAACGCCTTTGACCAAGCCGGAGTCGATCTCTGTTTTGAAATTCACCCTGGCGAGGATCTACACGATGGCGCCACGTTCGAAATGTTCCTGGACCGTGTGAGGCAGCACCCGCGCTGCAACGTGCTCTACGATCCCAGCCATTTTGTGCTCCAGCAGCTCGATTATCTTCAATTCATCGATCTCTATCACTCCCGCATCAAAATGTTTCACGTCAAGGACGCGGAGTTTCGGCCCTCGGGCAAGCAAGGCGTTTACGGCGGTTACCAGCCATGGGTAGAGCGCGCCGGACGCTTCCGTTCGCTCGGAGATGGCCAGGTAGACTTTCAAAGTATCTTCTCAAAACTGACCCAATATGATTTCCCAGGATGGGCGGTTCTCGAATGGGAATGCTCTATCAAGAGCAGCGAGCAGGGAGCCCGGGAGGGCGCCCCTTTTATCAAACGGCACATCAACGAAGCGGCGAAGACATCATTCGACGATTTCGCCAGCTCCGGAGCCGACCAGAAAGCTCTGCGCGCCATCCTCGGGCTTTCGCGCGAATAGCCCAGGGTGCGACGGATTTCTATCTTTTCGTGAAGATCGATTTCGGAATCATACAATGCACGCCCTTGCGGATGTCCACGACTTGTGAGACCCGGCAATCGCCTACGATCGAGGTCAACGAGTAGGCCTCCTCCCGGGACATCGGCACCATCTTTTGGTCCGCCAGAAAATTCACCGTTTCTCGCACGGCAATCTTCATCGCTTCGTTCAAGTCTTCATCAAATCCCGTGAAAATCCAGTGCGTGGAAGTCTCCACGCGCGGCCAATCGATGTGCAAATCCTTACGCACGATCGGTTGGATTTCGATCTCTCGATACGAGCATTCGAGCGCGGTCAGATTCACTTCGCCGTTCCCTTGCAGGCAGTGCGAATCTCCTGTCCAGATCAGCCCGCCCTTCTCGAAGACTTGCAGATAGAGCGTCGAACCCGCTTGCAGCTCGTTCACGTCCATGTTCGATCCGTTCTTCCAAGGCCGCAGCGTGCTGGTGCGGCCTTTGGCGTCGTGGATGGGAGGCCCGGCCTTTTCCTTCGGTTCGTTGGGATCCGGTCCAACGGCTATCGTGCCGGGAAACGGTTTCAGGTGGAGCAGGATCCCTGGCTTGAATTCCGAGGTCATCGTCCCGGAGTCGAGCTTAAAATACTGCACGTGCCCATCGGGGAACTCCGGCGCGAGCAAGCCGACGGCAGGGAACTGCTTGCCGGGCAGATTGAAATTGAAGCCCGATTCCTTCATTACGATCTTCACGATGCGGATTTCCATCGTATCGCCCGGCTCCGCGCCACTCACGTAGATGGGACCGGTCACGGAATGCGGCCCGCCGCCCGGATTCCTGAGCCGAAGGCTTACGATTTCCTCCATCGTAGCTCCCGGTTTGATTTCATCCATCGCGTGGTTCAGCGTCTCAATCGATACCGTATCCCCAGAGTGGATCACAACTTTCGGTTTTTCAGCCGGATCAAGCCAGCCCCACTGCACAGTATCTTTGTTTGCCGGGAGGACGTGGTGCGTGCTCTGAAACTTTTGTCCACCGTCGTTTTTCTCGGCACTCTGCGGCTGCGCTCCCGCGCGTGCCGAACCGGCGGCGAACAGGAAAGCCGCGATCAAGGCTCTCTGCCATGCGCTCATCTTTCTGCTCCTCACTTTCTGGATCTTTCTATTAGGAAACGAGAGTATAGACGGCGAACGGAGAAGAAGCGCAGAGAAATAGCGATCCGCGCTATCCACAAGATCGTTTTTGAGGAATTCTTGAGCCCAGGCCCGGGGGCGGTCTGCGACGCAAAATGGTTTGCGTTATAATTTAGTTCCACTTCATGAACGCCGATACTCCACTGCCAGTCTCTCCGCACCTTGAATGGGCACATCCGCTCGTCCGCGATTGGTTTGTCAAGCGCTTCGGCACGCCGACCGAGCCGCAAGAACTCGGCTGGCCTGGCATTTTGGCTCGAAAAACCACTCTCGTCTCCGCTCCCACCGGTTCGGGCAAGACGCTCGCGGCATTCCTCATCTGCATCGATCGCCTGGTCCGCAAAGCGCTCAACGGGGAATTGGCAGATCAGACCGAAGTTCTGTATGTATCGCCTCTCAAAGCGCTAAGCAACGACATTCAGAAAAACCTCGAGGTTCCGCTTGGTGAAATCTTGGAGCTTGCCGGCCAGCGCGGCTTCCTCATGTCAGATATACGGACAGCCGTCCGCACGGGAGACACGCTGGCCCAGGAACGCCGTCGCATGCTGGTCCGTCCGCCGCACATTTTAGTGACGACTCCCGAGTCCCTGTACATCCTCCTGACTGCCGCAAAAAGCCGCGAAGTTCTAAAGACCGTAGAAACGGTAATTGTCGATGAAATCCACGCGGTTGCCGACGACAAACGCGGCGCTCACTTGGCGCTTTCTCTCGAACGGCTCGATCATCTGGCCGGAAAACCTCTCACCCGCATTGGTCTCTCCGCCACGCAAAAGCCCATCGAACTCGTCGCCCATTTCCTCAGCGGCTCAGATCGGCCCGGCCCCGTCATTGCGCAAGTCGGCCATCGCCGTGAACTTGATCTGGCTATCGAGGTTCCCGGAAGCGAGCTCAGCGCCATCGCATCCAACGAGATGTGGGGCGAAATCTACGATCGTCTCGCGGCACTCGCCACAGAGCACCGTTCCACGCTTATTTTTGTCAACACCCGCCGCCTCGCCGAGCGCCTGACGCATCATCTCGGCGAGCGCCTGGGACAAGAAGCCGTCGCCACACATCACGGCAGCTTGTCCCGCAAGCTGCGTCTCGCAGCAGAAAGAAAATTGAAAGCCGGTGAGATTCGCGCGCTGGTGGCGACGGCATCGCTCGAGCTGGGAATCGACATCGGCAGCGTCGATCTGGTCTGCCAGATCGGTTCTCCCCGCTCTATCGCGGTGGGTTTGCAACGCATCGGTCGAGCAGGCCATTGGCGCGGAGCAGTACCGAAGGGCCGCCTCTTTGCCACTACCCGCGACGACCTGCTCGAATGCGCCGCACTCGTTCGCGCGATCCGGCAAGGGGACCTGGACAGCATCGCCATTCCCGAGCAGCCGCTGGATATCCTCGCGCAGCAAATTGTCGCCATGTGCGCCGCGGAGGACTGGAAGGAAGACGACTTATTCCACTCCGTGCGTGGCGCCTATCCTTATCGCAATCTCTCTCGCGAGGAGTTCGCTGAAATTGTCGAGATGCTCTCTGAAGGCATCGCTTCCGCCCGCGGACGTTACGCCGCCTACCTGCATCGCGATCGCGTGCATGGAATGCTGCGCGCCCGCCGCGGTAGCCGCCTGGCGGCCATCACCAGTGGCGGCGCCATTCCCGAGAATTCGCTTTATACCGTGGTGGCGCAGCCCGAAGCCATTGTTGTCGGCACCGTCGATGAAGATTTCGCCGTCGAGAGTCTTGCAGGCGATATCATGCTTCTAGGAAACACTTCCTGGCGCATTCGACGGGTGCAGGCGGGAAGCGTATTGGTGGAAGACGCCCAGGGAGCCTCTCCCAACGTGCCATTCTGGCGCGGCGAAGCGCCGGCACGAACCGATGAGCTGTCCGCGCAAGTCGCCGATTTGCGTGAAAAAATCAGCGGCTTTCTACCGCGAGCCACGCCCCTGAACGGGGGCCCGCAAACGATCAATAGCGCCGGCGCTGCCCGGAATTGGCTTAAGCTCGAGTGCGGACTCGACGATTCCGGCGCCGAGCAGGCCGTCGAATATATCCTGGCCGGCCGCGCAATGCTGGGGGCCGTTCCCACACAAACCACCATCGTTGCCGAACGATTCTTTGACGAAAGCGGCGGCATGCAGCTGGTCATCCATGCGCCGTTCGGCGGCCGCATCAACAAGGCATGGGGACTCGCCCTGCGCAAACGATTTTGCCGCTCCTTCAATTTCGAGCTGCAAGCCGCCGCCACCGACAACGGTCTAAATATTTCCCTCAGCGAACAGCACAGCTTTCCGCTCGCCGATGTCTTTCATTTTCTCCACCCCAACTCCTTGCGTTCCGTTCTCGAGCAAGCAGTGCTCACCTCGCCGCTATTCACAACGCGCTGGCGCTGGGACGCCGGTCGCGCCCTCGCTCTTCTGCGTTTTCGCGGCGGCAAGAAAGTTCCCCCATCGATCCAGCGCATGCGCGCCGACGACTTGCTCGCCGCCGTGTTTCCGGAAGCGCAGGCTTGTCAGGAAAATATCGAAGGCGACATCCCCATTTCCAAGCATCCGCTCATACGCGAAGTGATGAAAGACGTCCTCACCGAAGCGATGGACATCGACGGTCTTGAGCGCGTCTTGCACGGTATCGCTGGAGGAAGCATTACCTGCCTCGCGGTCGAAACGCCCCAGCCGTCGCAGTTTTCTCACGAAATCCTGAACGCCAATCCTTACGCCTATCTGGACGATGCTCCGCTTGAAGAGCGCCGCGCTCGCGCCGTCGAGATGCGTCGCGTACTTCCCGGGGCCGTCCTCGGCGAGATCGGACGCCTCGACCCGGCGGCCATCCAGGAAGTTTCTGACGACGCCTGGCCCGACGTGCGTGACGCGGAAGAACTCCATGACGCACTGCTCACTCTGATCGCGCTTCCGTCTTCTTCGCAGGCGGAAGCCCTCTCTGGCAGCCCACTGAGCGCCAGATTGCGGGGATCTCTCAGCACATGGAATATTTTTCTAGATCCATTGGTTCACGCCCATCGAGTCTCGCTCTCTGAAGTCGGCAGCCGGACGTTTTGGGTCGCCGCCGAACGCATGAGCCTGTTCGCCCAGATCTTTCCGGCGGCTGAATTTGAGTCGCCTCTGCCCAATTTCCATTCCGCAGTCTGCTCGCGCGAAGACGCTCTTCTTTCTCTCGTCACCGGCTGGATCGCGCACTCCGGCCCGGTCACTGCAAATCAACTCGCCAGCCTGCTGGCTCTCCCCGCCCGGGACATGGAAAAGTCTCTGCTCCGTCTCGAGTCGAGCGGCGTCATTCTGCGCGGAAAGTTCACGGATCCAGCCGCAGACGAAACGGAATGGTGCGAACGCCGTTTGCTGGCCCGCATTCATCGCCTTACGCTCGGCCAGCTCCGCAAGCAAATTCAGTCCGTCACGAGCGCCCAATTCATGAACTGGCTGCTTCGCTGGCAGCATGTCGCCCCAAGCGCCCAACTTCTCGGCGAGCCCGGCACCCTCGAGGCCCTCCGTCAGTTGCAAGGCTTTGAAGCTCCTGCGAATTCCTGGGAGCGCCAAATCCTGAAACGCCGCATCGCTGATTTCGATCCTGCGATTCTCGATCAGCTCTGCCTCACCGGTGCCGTAGGCTGGGGCCGCCTTTCTCCGCATCCCGCCACGCTCGAAGGGCTCCCTGCCACAGAGGCGAAACGACGCGTCATTCCCACAAGCGTTGCTCCCATAACTTTCTTTATGCGCGAAGATTCCGAGTGGATGATGCCGCGCCGCGAGACCGGCGAAGCCGAAGTCACTGGCCTCAGCTCCGATGCCGCCACGGTTCTCGAATTCTTGCGACAGCGAGGCGCTTTCTTTTTCGCGGACATCGTGCGTGGCACCGGCAAATTGAAATCAGAAGTGGAGGGCGCACTCTGGGAGCTCGTCGCCGCTGGCCTTCTTACCGCCGACGGATTCGATAATCTCCGCGCACTCATCGACCCCAAGCGCCGGTCGGGCCAGGGCGCCGGACGCGCTTCGCGGCCACGTCACAGCGCTGGACGTTGGTCGCTGCTCTTCTCGGGCGAAGCCCACGATCGTACACGCGCGGTTGAGTCCACGTGCTGGATGCTTCTTCGCCGTTACGGCATCGTTTTCCGCGAACTTCTCACACGCGAAACCAATCTCCCCAAGTGGCGCGAGTTGCTCATCACGTTCCGCCGCCTTGAAGATCGGGGCGAAATTCGGGGCGGTCGTTTCGTGAGCGGCTTTCTGGGAGAGCAATTTGCTCTCAGCGTGGCCGTCGATTCTTTGCGCGCCCAGCGCAATCAGCAACCCACCGGAGAACTTGTTACCATCTCCGCGGCCGACCCACTAAATCTGGTTGGCATCCTTGTTCCTGGCGAACGCGTCGCCGCGAATTCCGGAAAGGTTGTCGCATTTCGGGACGGTGTCGCCCTAGAACCTCCTGAACATTCGGGGGTCATTCCTATGCCCCTTGCGCGTTGAGTCTTGGGTGCGTTTCTTTCCTCTTCTCGAATCCGAGCGTCCGGTGCGTGCGGTCCGAATCCTTACCGGCGGAAAGAAAAAGCAGGAATTCGGGTTGACTCAGCCTTGCTCAGAAGGCACGATTTACTTGCTGAGCCAATCCCTCGACTCCCTAGCCCGGGTTGGATGCATATCCAATTTCTAGCTGGCGGATGACTATGAACAAGAAAACTCTCCTCTTCTTTTCTCTCTTGTGTTTCTGTCTTCAGCTTCCGGTCTCGGCACTTGCTCAGTGCAAGGATCATCTCTGCCAGAATCTTCAGAACCTTCTCTTCGCCGCGGTCACCGACTTCAGAGAATTTCGCACCAACGCTTCGCCAGGACCCGACCTCTCCGTCGCCGGAACGAGAATCCCCTGTCAGATGACGGCCTGGGCAAACAATGTGCCGATGTACATCTGTTACGCCCAGATTTCTTACATGAGCGCGGAAACCTGGTATGCCAACATGGTCGAATCTGTGCGGATTCTCCAGCCCACCTGGCACCTTAAAATTGACTCGCCCGTTGCCGACCATTTTGTCGACGCGGGCCCTCCGGATTGCGAAGTTCCGGCCACCGAGGGACCGTACCTCGGTCATTGTCCGCTGCATCTGCAAATCACCAAGCAAACCGACGGAACGGCCAAGGTCTATTTGTGGATGAGTTCGCTCTCGTCCCCCTATCTGGTCAATCGTCCGCCTGGCCCTCCTCTGAAAGCAGCTCCAGCCCCCATCGCTGGCGGGTGCGATGATTTTTGCCAAGGGCTCAAGAAAGTCTTTGAAGCCCGCACGAGCGCTTTTGAACAGCTCCGGGCAGCCAAAGCCACCGGCGGAGTTTCGGACGCCACCATCAAACTAGGAGGCGCTGCGGAGTGCGACGTCAATGTGACCCCCAAGCTTCATTCCAGTGAGCTGGGGGCGCAATATGTCTGTTATTGGCTTGAAGCTTCCGCTCCCGCCGCGGACACGAGATTCCGCGATCTTGTCGCTCGCCTCCAAGTCTTGGAGCCCTCAAACTGGTCCATCCGGGAGGATGATCAATCGGAGGAACTCGCCGGCGCGAAGGTCAAGGCATGGTGCGCCGTCGCCCCCGACGCCAAACAGGAAATGTGCGTGTACCTTTCGGGCGAATCCGTAGGCATGCACATAAAGTCTTGGAATTAAACCTCCGTTCAAACACGTGAACCCCCCGCCGATCGCCAGGGCGCGAGCAGCGGCCAAGTCTCCAGCTAAGCCGATTTCGCCAGTTTGCCCAACGCCCGCATCTTGGCGTCATCCACCTTCAACGCTGCTGTCGCCACGTTTTCTTCCAGGTGATTCACGCGAGAGGTCCCCGGTATCGGCAGCATCACCGGTGAGCGCCACAAGAGCCACCCGAGCGCCAGCTGCGAAGTCGTAACCATCATCTCCGCCGCCATACTCCTAAGCTCGCCGCCTGGGGCCGCCAACTCGCCAGCCCCCAGCGGAAACCAGGGAATGAATCCAATGCGCTCGCGTTCGCAATACTCCAAAACGTCTTCGGCGGCCCGGTCCGCCAGGCTGTAACGATTCTGCACGGAGACGATCGGCACGATGGCTCTCGCATGCTTGATCTGTGCCACCGTGACCTCGGAGAGACCGATGTGCCTGATTTTGCCCTGGGTCTGCAAATCCTTCAGCGTTCCGAGCTGATCTTCCGCCGGATACGCCGGATCGATCCGGTGCAGTTGATACAAATCCATCCGTTCGAGTTTCAACCGCTTGAGGCTTCCATCGCAGGCGCTGCGCAAATGTTCCGGTCGCCCGTTCATTGTCCACCTGTCCGGCCCCGAACGGTCAAATCCAGCCTTCGTTGCGATCACGAGTCCTGCCGGATAAGGATAGAGCGCTTCGGCAATCAGCTCCTCGCTCACGTGCGGCCCATACGAATCGGCCGTGTCGATAAAATTGATTCCTAGTTCGACCGCCCGCCGAAGCACGCGAATCGCCTCGTCGTGGTCCGGCGGGGGGCCCCACACCCCTTTGCCGGTGATGCGCATCGCGCCAAATCCGAGACGCCAGACCGGCAGGTCGCCGCCAATCCGGAACGATCCGCTTTCGGCCGCTGGCAAATCCTCGCCAAAGTGTGCTTTACCGGCTTTTGCCTCCGTTTTCTCGCCCATGGTCTTATCCCCCTATTGGTGTTTCCTCGGATTTGTCCGCATGTCCGTTCGATGCGCGCGTCAGGAAAATAGGGACGAACCTGCCGTGAGGGGAGAAGCTTAGGGATCTCTGAAACAAGGGGCTCTGCGGGAGATGTTTACTGGCTGTGGAAAAAAAAGGAACGGATTGGGCTTCGGGTAGGACAGGCCTCGGGGCAAGGTGGTGACTCCTCTCTCCTCCGGAGCTTCAAGGCAAAAAGGCAAGAGAGCAGCACTGATCGTGCCGGATGAAATGATGCGTGGACTTTTCCGGGGGGGTTCGAGAACAGGGAACCGATTTGCGCGGAAGCGGGTGAATAACCGGCCGCAAGGAATGGGGGAAATGAGGCCCGACGCGGTGGGTCGTCTAGGCGCGGCAGAGCGCGGCGGCGCCGGCGATTCCGGCATCCGCTCCATATTTGGCCAGCACCATCGGCATTTCCGTGCATCGCTGGTTCTCGCACCACTTCGGCAGCTGCTCCCGGATCCGTGCGAAAAACTCGCTCATGAGCGGCGCGAGCCCGCCACCGAGAATAAACACGTCCGGCTCCAGAAGGTCGACGATGTTTCCGGCCCAAATCGCGAGAAAATCCGCCGTTTCTCCGAGGACGTCGGCCGCAAGCTGGTCGCCTTGGCGAAACGCCTCCGCAACCATTTCGGCATTCACGGCATTAAGATCCCCGCCGGCCAGAGCAAGCATCTTGGATTCGCTGCGAGGCGACTCAACTGGAGTTGATCCGGCCTGACGTAAGGTCACAAGTCCCGCCCGGGCCCTCCTCGCGATTGCCGGACCGGAGCACAACGCCTCGATGCACCCGCGCTTCCCGCAGCCGCATGGCGGTCCTTTGTAGTCGATCGTCACGTGACCACCTTCGGCAGCGCTTCCGGTGCGGCCATGGTAAATTCGGCCATCGAAAATAATCCCCGCTCCGATCCCCGTGCCAAGCGTGGCGTAAAATACGTTTCGATAACCAACGCCCGCGCCCCAAAGGGCTTCGGCCAGAGCCGCCGCATTTCCATCGTTGTCCAGGCGCGTGGGGATTCCCGTGGCGCGCTCGACTTCGGCCGCAAGCGGAAAATTCCGCCAGCAAGGCACATTGGGTGGATTCAGGATCACTCCGGTCACAGGATCGAGCGGCCCCGGCGCGCAGATGCCGATCCCCGTCAAACTGGACTGCGCCTCCGGTCGTGCGGAAAAAACGCGCTCGATGGCCGATTGCACTGCGCTGACTCCCTCGGCAGCGCTGCCGCGCGCGGCCATCGCCACACGCGTATGAAAAAGTATCTGGCCCTGAGAATCCACCAGGCCTGCGGCCACTTTCGTTCCGCCGATGTCCACCCCAAGCGCGATTGTCGGAGTTGCGTCCAAGATCGGTTCCTAAGCTCTGAAAAGGCAAGTCACTCGATGCCCAAGCGCTGCTGCATCTCTTCGAGCGAATATCCCTTGGTTTCCGGATAGAAGAACAACACAACGAAGAACTGCACCACCATCATCGCCCCGAAAAACACAAAAGGATATGCGCCGGAAGACTTTGCAAGTTGCGGGAATGTATAAGCGATGATGGCGTTCATGATCCAGTGCGAAGAGCTGCCCACGCTTTGTCCTTTTGCCCGCACGCGATTGGGAAAGACTTCGCTGATGTACACCCAAATCACCGCGCCCTGGGAAATCGCAAAGAAGGCGATGTACACGACCAGGAACACAAGAAGGTAGCTCTGGTGGCTCTCCGCAAAGAACACCCAGGAAACACCGAAGAGGCACGCCGCAGTTCCGACGGACCCGATCAATAAAAGTGTCTTGCGCCCCAGCTTGTCGATGACAGACATGCCGAGCAGTGTCGCGGCCAGATTCATTCCGCCAACAGCCACGGCCTGCAAATCGCCGGACATTTTGCTGTACCCGGCGGCGGCGAAAATGTCATTCAGATAATAGAGTATGGCGTTGATGCCGGAGAGCTGATTGAACATGCCGATAGTGATGGCAAGAAACAAAGGCACGCGGTACTTCCAGGAAAAAAGCGGCTCGGAGGTTCCAAACCGCTCGAGATGGACCGAGTCGATGATTTCTCTCAGCTCGCCGTCCGGATTTTCCGCGCCCATGCTTTGCAGCACGGAACGAGCTTCTTCCACGCGTTTTTGTGTCACCAGCCATCGCGAGCTGGGCGGAATGCCAAAAAGCAGCCCAAGGAACAGAAACGCCGGAACCGCAGCAATGCCCAGCTGCCAGCGCCATTCCGCGGCCCCAAGTCCAATACGGCCGATAAGGTAGTTGGAGAGATAGGCCAGCAGGATACCTATCACGATATTTATTTGGAACGTGCCAACGAGCCGGCCGCGCGTTTTTGCAGGCGCCAGTTCCGCGATATAGACCGGGCCGAGCACCGACGAGCCGCCGATGCCGAGACCTCCGATAAAGCGAGCCACGAGAAGCGCCTGCCAGCTCCAGGCGAAGGCGCAACCCAACGCCGAAATCACGTAGAAGGCAGCAAGAACCCGCAAAGTTTCGCGGCCGCCCCACTTTTGTCCGGGAATGCCAGCGGTCATGGCACCGATAATGGTGCCGATAAGCGCCATGGCCACGGTGATCCCCAAAGCTTTTGGCGACAAGCCGTAGGCAATCGTCAGCGAATGAGTGGTGCCAGCGATGACGGCGGTATCGAACCCAAACAACAAGCCGCCCAGCGCGCCGACGGCGGTGGCTTTGGCGAGACTAGCGTTCATCGCGTAGGTCCGGTTCGGGAGAAGTTCATCTAGGTTTCCCTCGACAGCCTTTGCTAGGGCTGTGTGAAGAACACGCTCATCGTTCGATAAAAATTCCACACATCCACTTTCGAGGACATCTCATAAGGTGAATGCATCGATAGCAGCGGCACGCCAAAATCTATCACCTCCATGTCTTCGCGCGACATAAATCCGCCAATCGTGCCGCCGCCGCCGACATCCACCTTGTACATGTGCGTTTGCCACGGTATGCCGTTGCGATCCAGAAGCGCGCGTATCCTGGCCGTAAATTCGGAAGGGGGATCGAACCCTTCTCCGTACAGCTTGATGGCCACGCCATAGCCAAGCCGAGCCGCGTTGGTGGGCTCGGAACTGGAAGGGAAGATGGGGTTCAGGCTGTCCGTGGCGTCGGCGGAGATTACCTGAGAATTGTGCAACGCGCGCCGCAAATCCAAATCGTTGTACCCCGGTCCGCGCTCCGCACCAATGAGTCGCGCGAACGTCGAGTTCAAGAATTGAGAGCCAGCCCCGGTGTTGTTCACCGAACCGACCTCCTCAAAGTTGGAAAGATACGCCACCGCTGTGAATTTCGGCGTGCCCTTCATATCGATGATGGCGCGCGCCGCGCAATACGAAGAAACGCGGTCGTCCTGCCCATAGGATCCGATCAATCCGCGGTCAAAACCAACGTCTGCGGGATGCGTCGCGGGGACCAAAGAAAGCTCCGCGCTCACCAGGTCTTCTTCCTTGATCTTGTAGGTAGAGGTCAAAAGCTGTGTCACTTCCACGGCAACGGACTCTTTTTCGCCTGGCATGCTCCCCATGACGGGATCAAGCTCTTCTCCTTGCAACACGTTCGTGTATGTGCGCGTCCGCAAATCCACGTCCGAGTGCGGCGCGTCGTCCGGAATCACAAAAACGGGCTCGCCGGGATTCAGGCCGAGGGATACCTCAACCGTGCGGCCGTCGCTGGTATCAATGCGGCCAATCAACGCGAGCGGGAGGTTCGACCACTGGTATTTTTTGATGCCGCCATAGTATTTCGTTTTAAATAGCGCGAAGCCGCCCGCCGGATAGATCGGGCGCGGTTTCAACTCGATATGCGGGCTGTCCTGATGCGTGCCCACGACTCGCGAACCGTCCACGATAGGGTCGGATCCAATCACCGCAAGAATCAGGCTTCGGTCACGATTGGAAATGATCAGCCGCGCTCCGGGTTTCACCTGATCGGGCTTGCTGAATTCCGCAAAGCCGGCGGCGCGCGCCCGCCGGATCACTTCGTGCGTCGAGCCCATGGCTGACCGTGCGATGTTCAGATAGTCCTTGTAGGACTCGGCGAAATCCTGAACCTGGGGGCGTTCCGCGGGGGTGAGCAGAAGCCACGAGGATTTTTTTTTGCCCCACGCGTCGCCCTCATCCTGTGCGGAAAGACCTGCGGAAAAACCGGCGCCGAGCGCAACCAGCAAGGCAAACACAGAAAACCTCACATACCGGCTCTTCATCGCACTTTCTCCTCATCTCCCGTCGTTTGCCGCGAGGTTCGAATTCCGGGGCCCCCAGGGAAGGGAGGATGGTACATCAAAATTGCCGGGCGCAGTGCGCCGGCCGGATTTGGGAACTTGTCTGCCTTTCGGTATGATTTTATCCCGTGGATATTGTCCTGAGCGAATTCGAGGCGCGCGTGCTGGGCTGTCTGGTCGAGAAGGACATCACCACGCCGGAATACTATCCGCTTTCCCTGAACGCTTTGGTCCATGCGTGCAACCAGAAATCCAATCGCGACCCGCTGATGAATTTGGACGAAAATGCCGTCCGCCATGCTTTGCGCATGCTCGGCGAGCAGATGCTTGCCAGGTCAGCGAGCGGCGATAGCCGCGTGGCAAAATACGAGCATCGTCTACCGGATACGTTTAATTTCACGCGGCCGGAGACCGCGATTCTGTGCGAGTTGCTATTGCGCGGACCGCAAACGCCTGGAGAATTGCGAAGCCGCGCGGAGCGCATGCACCCGTTCGAAGATTTGAGCGTGGTCCAGTCGACGCTGAAGCATCTGATGGAGCGCGATCCGCCGCTCGTGAAGGTTCTGCCCAGGCAAGCGGGCAACAAAGAGGCCCGCTACATGCATCTATTGTCGGGAGACGTGGAAGTGCGCGAGGCGCCGCTGGTGAAAGAAGCCGCGCCATCGGGAATCTCCGGGGAAAACGAGCGGATAACGCGCCTGGAAGCCGAAATCTCCGATTTGCAAAAAGAGGTTGCCGATCTGAAGAAGCAGTTTGCCGAGTTCCGAAAACAGTTTGACTGAGCCCGCCGAGCGCCGAAAGGGCCAGCATATCGCTAATTTTTTTCGAAGGAAGGGTTGACACAAGCCTGTCCGAGTTCATAACATGAGGCTTCACGAGTAGACAGTTGAGACTTCTTGGGGCGGTTCGAAACGTCGTGCATCTCGCGGCAAGAAACAAAAATACATGATCACAGTTAAAGAGCTTACGAAGAGGTACGCGCGCAACACGGCTGTCGACCACATCTCTTTCGAGATCCAAAAGGGCCAAATCGTGGGCTTTCTGGGCCCCAACGGCGCCGGCAAAACCACGACCATGCGCATGCTGACGTGTTTCCTGCCGCCCACGGCAGGGAGCGCAATCGTCGCCGGTTTTGACGTGCTCGAAGAGCCCATGGAAGTGAAAAAGCGGATCGGCTATCTGCCCGAAACGCCCCCTCTCTATCCCGAGATGATGACCGGCGAATACCTTTCTTTTGTCGGGAGCCTCAAGGGACTGCGCGGCGCTGAACTGAAGCAGAGGATCGATTACGTCAGCGAGCGCTGCGCCGTAGCCGATGTGCGCAAGAAGCAACTCGGCAAGCTTTCCAAAGGCTACCGCCAGCGCGTCGGCCTCGCGCAGGCCATCATTCACAATCCCGATGTGCTTATCCTCGACGAGCCCACGTCCGGCCTCGACCCCAAGCAAATTAACGAGACACGCGATTTGATCAAGAGCCTCGCCGGCGATCACACCATTATTTTGAGCACGCACATCCTTTCCGAAGTCGAGCAAATCTGCCAGCAGGTGATCATCATCAGCAAGGGCAAACTGGTGGCCACGGACACGGTCGACAATCTCCAGGGCCGCTCACGCGGCGCCGAATTGGTCCTCGTCGAAGTCGCCGGGCGCAATGGCGCGCTTGACCCGGCCGCCGTCCAGGCGCGGCTCGGAAAAGTTTCGGGTGTTAACCGCATCGTGCTCAAGGCGAAGCAGCCAGCGCACTCTACCTTCGAAGTCGAAACCCAAAAAGACCACTTTGTTCGCGGAGATCTTGCGCGCGCCATCGTCGAGGCAGGCTGGGACTTGAACGAACTGCGTTCCGCCGCCGTCAGCCTCGAAGAGATATTTCTGGAGCTCACCGGAACGCAAGAAGCGGGTCCGAAAGACGAAGTCGTGGTCCGAGGAGCGGGCGAATGAGAAATGTCTGGCTCATCTGGCGCAAGGAGATGCGCAGCTACTTTGTTTCGCCCATCGCCTACATATTGCTGCTGATGTGCGCCCTGATTTTCGGGTTTTTCTTCTGGAGCCTCCTGCAGGCCTATCTGCAATTCAGCATGGAAGCCCAGATGCGCGGCGAAATGTTCCCGATGAATATGCCGGAGGAGATCACCCGCCGGCTGTTTGGGAACATCCCCGTGACCGGACTTTTTATTATTCCCCTGATTACCATGCGGTTGTTTGCCGAAGAGAAGCGCACCGGCACAATCGAGCTGCTCACGACATCCCCGATCCGCGACGGCGAAGTGATTCTCGGCAAGTGGCTGGCGGCCACCACGATGTACTGCTGCCTGCTCTTCTTAAGCGCCATCAACGTCGCGTTTCTTTTCTTCTACAGCCATCCGGACTGGAAGCCCATCCTCGTCAGCTACCTGGGACTCCTGCTGCAGGGCGCGGCGCTCCTGGCGATTGGCACCTTCATTTCGACGCTCACGAAAAATCAGATCATCGCCGGGGCCGCTACGTTCGGCGCCTGCCTCTTGATTTTCGTATGCGGATGGGTCGGCGAATATAACAGCGAAACGTGGGCGCGGGTCCTGGCCTACCTTTCTGTCTCTACGCACATGGAATCGTTCACGAGAGGCACGCTCGATTCAAAAGACGCCATTTATTACGTGACGCTGATAGTTGTCGGACTCTTTCTTACGGCGCGCTCGATGGAATCGCTGCGCTGGAGGTCGTAATTGAACACCGAGCTGTTGAAGGCCAGACAGACCAAATACGTCGCTTACGCCACCGTGTACATCCTGGTTGCGCTGGCGGTTGTGACGGTTGCCAATGTGCTCGCCGACCGCTACGACAAATCCTACGACGCGACGGCCAACAAGAGATATAGCCTCTCCGAGCAAACCATCAAGGTGGTCAAAGGCTTGAAGCAGGACGCCACCATTACCTACTTCGCCCAGGACTCGCAGTTCAGCCAGGCCAAAGACAAGCTCGACATGTACGCGAATCTTTCTCCGAAGCTCCACGTTGTCTACGTGGACCCGGACAAAAAGCCTCTCGTGGCAACGCAGGGGGGATTCAAGAATTTGAACACCGCGGTCGTACAAATCGGCGCGAACAAGAATGAAGCAAAGAGCATCAGCGAAGAAGATCTCACCGGCGCGATCATCCGTGATCTGAAGAACACGACGCGCACCGTTTGCTTTGTCACCGGTAGCGGCGAACATCAGATCGACGATTCGGGCCGCACTGGCTTCTCGCGTTTGAAGGAGCTGATCGCCAAAGACGATTACCAGGGAAAGTCCATCGATCTCCTGCAAAAGGCCGAAGTCCCGACCGATTGCACGGTGGTCGTCGTGGGAGGGCCGCGCGGGGACTATCTTCAGCCGGAGGTCGACGCGCTGAAGAAATATGTGGAAGACGGAGGCCGTGCGCTGTTTCTGCTCGATCCCCCGCTGAAAGTGGGCCGCGAAGAGGTTGGCGATAACGATGCTCTCACAAGCCTGCTGGCAAGCTGGGGCGTCACGCCGAACAAGGACTTGATACTCGATTTCAACCCCGTCGGCCAGATGGTCGGGTTGGGCCCGCAGGTGCCGCTCGTCACCCATTACGAGTCCCACGCCATCGTCAACGAGATGAAGGGCACGGCCACGGGTTTCCCGATGTCGCGTTCCCTGGACACCAAAACCGGCGACAAAACTTCTGTCGACAAATTGTTCGACAGTTCGGAGAGCAGCCTCTCTACGACGAAATTGGATTCCGACAGAATCGATCCAGCCGACCCGAAAAACAAAAAAGGGCCGCTGACGATCGCCGCCGCGGGTACCTACAAGACCGGCAAGGATAATTCGCAGGGCCGATTTGTGGTCGTTGGCAGCTCGCAATGGGTCGCCAACAACTTTCTGGCTTTCAACGGCAATCGTGATCTGGCGCTGAACACGCTTAACTGGCTCTCTTCGGATGAAGACCTCATCTCCATCCGCCCGAAAGAGCCCGAAGACCGCAAGCTTACGATGACCAGGGCTCAGGTGCGATGGGTAGGGATCACTGCCTTGCTTCTGATCCCGCTCATCGTGATCGGTACGGGAATATCGGTCTGGTGGCGCCGAAGGTAAGCGCCTTCCAGCAAAGAGTAGTTCACACAATGCCGGGGCAATTCCAATGAAAATGAACAGTTTGATGGTTGCGGCGATTGTTTTGGCGGCGCTTTCTGGAGTTCTGTATTGGTCCAATCACCGCAAGCCCGCGGAAAACGCGGTAAAGGTTTCCGCGGATACGCCTCCACAAATTCTTACGCTCGCGCAATCGGACATCACAAAAATTGACATCAAGAAAAAGAGCGGGGACGCTCTAGAGCTTGTGAAAGATGGCGCCGGGAAATGGCAGCTCGCTGGCGCGAAGCCGCTGCGCGCCGATCAAAATGAAGTTTCGAGCATGCTTTCCACCTTGTCCTCGCTGACCTCTGAGCGGTTGATCGAAGAAAAGGCTGGCAACCTGGCGGACTATGGGCTGGCCGAACCTGCGGCCGAACTGACCGTCACCGAGAAGAACAATAAGACGCAGAAATTGCTGATCGGTGACGACACGCCTCTGAAGAATGCTGCCTACGTCGCGCTGGCCGGCGATCCGCGCGTATTCACCCTCGCGAACTTCAACAAGACCACCATTGAAAAGAGCGCCAACGACTTGCGCGACAAGCGCTTGCTGATCTTCGAGCAAGACAAACTCAGCCGCGTAGAACTGACCGCAAAGAAACAGGAGATCGAGTTTGGCCGCAACAAAGAACAATGGCAAATCGTGAAGCCGAAGCCGTTTCGCGCCGACGATTCGAAGGTAGAGGACCTCATCCGCAAGCTCGGCGACGCGAAGATGGACTTGAATGTTTCCGATGACGACCAAAAGAAGGCAGCGGCAGCGTTCAATTCCGGAACCGCGGTGGCCACAGCCAGGGTGACCGATAGTTCCGGGACGGAAGAACTGCAAGTCCGCAAAAACAAGGACGACTACTACGCCAAATCAAGCGCCGTCGAAGGCATATACAAAGTGGGGAGCGATTTGGGAGCGGCGCTCGACAAGACGGTCGATGACTTTCGGAACAAGAAGCTTTTCGATTTGGGATTCACCGATCCGGAAAAGATCGAATTCCACGATGGCACCAAAGCCTATTTCTTGTCAAAAGGCGGCTCGGATTGGTTTTCCGGCGACGGCAAGAAAGTCGAGGCCATGGGCGCTGAATCGTTCGTCGAGAAGGTGCGCGACCTGGCTGCCAGCAAATTTGTCGATTCCGGTCTAGGCCCGGCCACGGTCGAACTAACGGCGACGTCCAACGGCGGCAAGACCATCGAAAAGGTTTCCATCGCGAAAGAGGGCGACCACTATGTCGCAAAGCGCGACGCTGAACCCGCGCTCTACCAGCTGGACCCGGTCGTGGTCACTGCCTTGGAAAAAGCCGCCGAAGATATGAAGCCCGCCATTGAAGCAAAGCCGGAACCCGCACCGAAAAAGAAGTAGGACCGGCGAGTGACGGGTGAGAGCCGTGTCTTGACAGCCTTCTGAGGCTTCTGGCCGCAGGACTTACAACCGCGTCCAGACAACTCTAGCGCTTCTCTGACATGGCGCGATCGAGCGTCAGCTTTTCCTCGGCGGTCAGTCGACGGACCGCGCCTTTGGCCAACTCGCCCAGCGCGAGCGGGCCGATCGCTACGCGAATCAGTCGCAGAACGGGAATCCCCAGGGTCTCCAGCATCCGCCGGATGTGCCGATTCTTCCCTTCATCGAGAACAATCGCGATCCACGAATGGCGTTCCCCTTGACGAAGCAGGGAAGCGGCCTTCACACGAAGCGTGTCCCCTTCTCGCGTCTGAACACCATTCTTGAGCGTTTCGAGCAGCGCCGCATCCGCGATCTTTCCAATTTGTACGTGATAGGTCTTGTTCAAATGCGTTTCCGGCGCCGTGATGCGAGCGCCCCACTCGGAGTCATTTGTGAGAAGCAGCAAGCCCTCGCTGGCCTTGTCGAGCCGCCCGACAGGCGCGACCCAAGGCAGATCCCCGTCCACTAGCGAGTAAACCGTGGAGCGGCCTCTTTCATCGGAAGAGGTTGTCAGAATCCCGCGAGGTTTGTTCAGCGCAAAATAGATTTTTTCGCGCGCAGCGATTCGATGGCCGCCAACTTCGATCCGGTCCTGGCCCAGTCTGACAGGCGTTTCGGGGTCGCGCCGCACTGCGCCATTCACGTGAACTTTTCCCCGGCGAATCAACCCCGCGGCTTCTGCACGAGAGCAGTAGCCCAGCTTCGACAGTGCGCGTGCTAGACCTACTCTCTTGGCGGAAGCGAGCAATTGTGACCTATCGGTCCGGAATCGGTATTTCGACAAATATCCCCGGGATTAGAGCATCCACCGCCCGAAGCCAACGACCCCCAAGCACAACCGTCGCGAGGTATTGGGGCGAATCGAGCGCCCTATTCACTCGCGCACTCCTGAACTTTCTTCTTTCTAACATGCCGGCTCAACGGGTGTCACCGCGAAAATGTTCCCAAGCACCAAAAGACGCGTCCTGACACCGCGAACCAAGCGCCATTGCGGAGGGGCTTAGTTAGACCCCTTTACCGGCGGCGCCTGTGCGATCGGATGAATTCAGAGCTGGCGCAGGCGCAGGCGGATCGTGCTTTACCGTGCCATAGCGCGAAGCAAGCCAAGCGCGGGCTTCGTCCGGATTGTAGTGAAATGGACCCATGCCGCCACGATACGCAATGCGGCCGGACTCGTCGATGATGTAGAGGCGCTCTGGCCAGGCGGAGTAAGCGGATTCGGCCGCGTTATCGATGTCGTCGATACCGAAGGCGATGGGATAGCGGAAGCGCTTGATGAAATCGTTTGCGATGGCCACACGCTGGGCGAGATTTTTCGGCTGGGCGTAGCAAACGTCGTCCTTCACATTGGACTTCATTTGCCATTCGTCCGTCGGATGAGCTTCGCGGACGTAAACAGTTAGAAAGTCGGCGTGTTCCTTATAGTCGTTATAAATCTGCACCACATCACCGACGTGGCGGCGGAACGGTGGTCAAGTGTAGCTGCCGAAGATTACGACGAGAGGCCGGTTTCCGGTCCGTTCGCGGATGTGGAAATGATCCGTACCATCCAGAGCCAGCAGCCGGGCGTCAGGAGCGTCGTCGCCGACCTTGAGGTTTCCGCGGTGCATATGCGGCAGGGCATAGCGCAGCATACCGTAAGCATCCTTGGGGCTGCCCGCCATCTTGCAGAGGGCGAGGAACGCGGCCAGCAGTACGACCAGGAAGACGGCGATAGCCCATTTCCAGAAGAGAGTCAGAGTCATTGTTAGTCGTTCACGGCCAGTTCTGAATGCATATTCGGCGTTGCTTCGGATTAAGAACTACCACCCTTTCAGCTAGTTGCCCCGGGTATTACGGCGAAACGTAACATCCTGGCCGCTGGCGATGAATAGTATTTTTGCATTAGTGGATGCGCGGCTATTTATGGGCATCCTTTTCGAGCAGCTGCTCGCGTTCGGCCTTGTAGCGGGCCAGAGAGCGCTCGATAACGGTGAGCGCGGCATAGGCGGGACGAATTTCTTCGACTTCCACTTTTTTGCCCTCGAGAAGCTTGTAATCCTGAAAAAATCGCCGAAGAACCAGCAAACGGTGCGGGGGAAGGTCACGCGCCTCGAGATAGCTGCTGAATTCAGGATCCCCGGTGGCTACGGCGATGATCTTGTCATCGCTGGCACCGGAATCGATCATCGACATCAGTCCTATGGCGCGCGCCTTGATGAGAGCAAGAGGTTGCACGGGCTCCTGGCATAGAACCAATACATCGAGCGGATCATTGTCCTCCGCATACGTCTGCGGAATGAAACCGTAGTTCGCCGGATAAAAGACGGCCGAATGGATGATGCGATCCACTTTCAGCAGGCCGCTGGGCTTATCGAGTTCGTACTTTACGTTGGATCCCAGCGGAATCTCGATCACCGCTTGAAAATCACGGGGAAGTTCGTTTCCTGGTGAGACATCATGCCAAGCATGAAGCATTCGATCACGTCCTTTTCCACGGGTTGTAAAACTCCATTATCCCTTGGAAACAGCGTTCTAGGCCAACAGAGTGCGGGGCACGGGCTTTGGCTTGAACCGTGGGCGGTAAAGCACCCCGTTGGGGGGTTGCGTTATGGACGGATAAGACCGTTAATGCGCTGCTACGTCTATCGTCCTATATGACGACAGAAGGCGCGGCTGGCCTTGTCCGGGCGATGGCTCGGGCGGAAGCAGTGTTCTCGACTCGAGCGTCGTACGGGGGTGACTTAACATGCGAAGTGGGATCTGGATGGAAGATTTGGGTCAGGACCTGCGGTACGCCGCGAGAACGCTCAGGAAAAGCCCGGGTTTTACGTTGGTGGCGATTCTGACCCTGGCGCTCGGAATTGGGGCGAATACCGCCATTTTCTCGGTGGTAAACGCGGTGTTGCTGAAGCCGCTGCCTTTCCGGCAGCCCGAGAAAGTTGTTGCGCTGTGGCAAACCGAGACTGCGCCGGGCTCCTATCCTCTGACGGGCGAGGACTACACCGACTGGCACACCCAAAACAGCACGTTTGAAGACATGAGTCTCTTCTCGTGGCCACAAAACTACAACGCCAGTGGCACGGAAGGAGCCGAGGGAGCGCAAGTGGTCCGTACCCAGGCCAACTTTTTCGGTTTGCTCGGCGTACCAGCCCAGATAGGGCGCACGTTCGCTCGGGGTGAAGACCAGAACGGTGGAAGTCATGTGGCTCTGTTGAGCAACGGGTTCTGGAAGAAGCGCTTCGCCGCTCAGCCGGACGCCGTGGGAAAGACCATCGAATTAAACTACGAGCGATACGACATCGTCGGCGTTCTGCCCGCATGGTACACGCTGCCGGCACGCGCAGACATTTGGATCCCGCTCGATATGGGCACGGAAAAGATTGGCAGGCGAGGCTCGCATCAGTGGAGAGCGATCGGGCGCGTAAAGGCTGGCGTGACCGTCGCTCAGGCGCTGGCCGATTTGAATGTCATCTCCGAGCGGATTGAAAAACAATTTCCGGGATCCAACCGCAACGTGCATGCCCTCGTAACGCCCATGCGGGAGGACCTTGTAGGAAATTTCCAGGCCCAGCTGTGGATCTTGTTTGGATCCGTAGCGCTGGTGCTGGTCATCGCGTGTGCGAATGTAGCGAATCTACTCCTTGCGCGCGCCACCAGCAGGCGCAGAGAAGTGGCCGTGCGGAGCGCCTTGGGTGCCGGACGCGGCCGGCTGGTTCGGCAGCTTTTGACCGAGAGCGTGGTTTTGTCCCTGGTTGGCGGCTTCTTGGGTGTTCTGATGGCATATGCCGGAGTGGCCGCGCTCCGTAATCTCTTGCCGCCAACCGTGCCGCAGCCAAATCCCATCAGCGTGGGAGTCGTGCCTCTCGTATTCACTTTCGGGACGTGCCTGATCGTCGGAATTCTGTTTGGCCTCGCACCGGCCGTCCAGTCCACGGGAGTCACCTCCGCGGAGGCGTTGAAATCGAGGGGTGCCGTCGGCGGGGCTGCGACCCGGCGGGGCCACTGGCTGAGAGACACGCTTGTAGCGAGCGAAATTGCGCTGTCACTTGCATTGCTGGTTGGCGCGGGGCTGCTGCTGCGCACGTTTAGCAACTTGCGCCACACGGATGTAGGAGTTCGCGGCGAACACGTTCTGACGGCGTCGGTGAGGCTGCCGGAGAGCAAGTACAAGGCTTTTGATCAGGGGCGCGAATTCTACTCGCAACTGCTCGAACGCTTGCAATCGGCGCCCGGTGTCTCGGCTGCGGCGATCACCACGAAATTGCCGCTCCGAGGAGGAACCAACGGCTACATCACCATTCCCGGACAGCAGACCGAATCGATGAACGGGCCGCTTGTGGAGAGCAGTTCCATCAGCGGAGATTATTTTCGCGCCATGGGAATTCCTTTGATCGCTGGGCGTGAATTTCGGCCAGAGGACTCGGAACTGGTCACCAAACTCCTCCGCGAAGTGCTCCCTCTGAAGACCGAGGAAGAGAGCATGGCTGTTGCAAAGAAATATATACTGCCCGCGGTGATCAACCAGACGATGGCAAAGACCTTTTGGCCAAAAGAAAGCGCCATCGGAAAGGTGTTTGAAAATTTCGTCAAGTTCCAGGTCATTGGCGTGGTCGGCGACGTAAAGCAGCAAGAGTTGCGCGCCGATGCCATGCCAGAGGTGTATTACCCCCTGGAATGGCAGCTTAGTGACACGAACCGGCCATACTCGATCGTGGTAGAGAGTGTGGGTTCGCCCGAAGCGGTGACAAACACGGTGCGGACCTCGCTGCAGTCCTTGGACACGGGACTTGCCTTGATGGGCATTCGCACCATGCCGCAAATTGTGGCTGAGTCTATGACCGATACGAAGTATGAAGCGTCGCTGCTTGGAGCAATGGCGGCGCTGGCGTTGCTCTTGGCAGCCGTTGGCACATACGGCGTTATGTCCTACATCGTTGGCCATCGGACCAATGAGATTGGAATTCGCATGGCGCTGGGAGCCGGACGCGGGCGCATCTTGCTGATGGTGTTGCGCCAGGCTGGAACGCTCGTCGGTGCCGGGATCGCTGTCGGCCTCCTCGGTGCAGCGGGAGGCACCAGCTTGATGAAAGGGCTTCTCGTAGGCGTGAAGCCCGTGGATCTTTCCGTGTATGGCAGCGTGGCTGCCCTCCTGGCGATCGTGGCGCTCGCAGCATGCTATTTGCCCGTGCGGAGAGCGATGCGTGTGGACCCTATGGTGGCTCTGAGGGACGAGTAGGAAGGGTCCGGTCGCTCGGCGTGAAGTCCCCCATCAGCGGTTTGCGGGAAGCTCGCGGCGCTTGGTCCAGAAGTAGATTGCGAAAACGATGGCAACAAGCGGGAGGACGCAGCCGAATTCGTCGATGAACCACTTGGTCTTGCCGGTGTCGCGGGTTATAGGCGTGAAAATTCCCTGAATATAGAGATTGTGGCTGGCGTGGAGGATCGCGCCCGTCCAAAGGCTGCCGGACTTCAGGCGCATCCAGGCAAAGATGAAGCTCATGGAAATGACCATCACGGTGAAGCAAGTGAGGCCATACCACGTGGGGGTGCCCGCGTTGTAATCGGCAAAAATGAGTATGGGATAGTGCCAGAGCGACCAGACAATTCCGCTGATAAGCGCTGTCACCGTGAAAGACGTCGTCTTCGAGAGTTCAGGGACCAAGAAGCCGCGCCAGCCGATCTCTTCGCCGAGGGCGCTCGAAAGGCTGCTAATCAGACCGTACGTGCCTATCAGCAGGATCCCCAGCACGATAGAAACCCAGGGCGGTCCGCCCTGGTGCATCGACTTCGTCAGCGAATTGTAAAAGTCGGGATTGCCAAACGCGCCGAAGTGAAAAATCCAAACGATAGCGTAGGCTATCAAGGCGTATAGCAGAGGAATATACCAACTGCGGAGCTGGTATTTGGTTTCGCCCCACTTCCACCCCAGTTCAGAGATACTGCGGCCATTCAAGCGCAGCGTCAGCATGCCCGCCAGGGCGGGACACCACATCAGGCCGAGGACGTACAAGCCGCGGCCGTATCTCAGGCTGCCAGAGTGAAGAACGAGAAAATAGAAGAACGAGCTGAATGCAAAAACAATCACGAGATAAGTGAGGACCTGTATGCGAGAACGCGCGGGCTGGGCCATGCCTGCCTCCAGTCAGAGGCTGGACCTTATAACGAGCGGCGTTCTGATACAAGCGCGGTGCGGTGCTAGGCTCGTGCCTTCTCAATCATTTCCTCCCAGACGCCCTTGGATTTTAGAATGAGCTCGATAGCTTCACGGATGGCGCCTCTTCCAGCGACAGCCTTTGTGACGTAGTGCGCTGCCAATTTGACTTCGAGGACGGCATCGCCTACAGCCACGGCAAGGCCAACGCGGCGCATGACTGGCAAGTCCGGGAGGTCGTCGCCGACGTAGGCTACAGCGGACTCCGGGACGCCGGTTTTTTTCAGAATTTCCTCCAGCGCTGGAATTTTGGTTGGCTGTTTTTGATAGATGAACTCCATTTTCATTTCGTTGGCGCGGCGAACGAGGGCCGGGCTTTCGCGACCAGTGATGACGCCGGTGCGGATGCCGGCGGTCTGAGCCAGGGTCAGGCCCTGGCCGTCATGAGCGTCAAAGTTCTTGATTTCGAGGGCGGTGCCGTCGGGCTGCGAGAGGAGTATGACCGAGCCGTCGGTCATTGTGCCGTCCACGTCCATGAGGAGCACCTGGATCTGCTTTGCGCGCTTTTTGAGAGTTAGAGGGATTTTGATCATGCCTTTTGCCAAGATTCGCTCCTGGTGAAGAGATGGAAAAATGTACGAACCTAACGCTCCGCCACTACATAAGTTCGAGTGTCCAAAGGTCGTGGAGATGGACGACGCCTACTACCTTTTCTGATTCGTCGACGACGACCACGCTTGTGATTTTGCGTTTTTCCATTTGATTGAGGGCTTCGCTGGCAAGCACGCGCGGGCCGATGGTTTGGGGGTTGCGGGTCATCGCCGCGCCAGCCGTCATTTCGAGCGTTGCTCCTCGGTGCTTTTCCATAAGGCGGCGCAGATCGCCGTCCGTGACGATGCCTGCCAGCCGGCCGTCGGGTTCGACGACAGTGGTCATACCGAGGCCTTTGCTGCTCATCTCGTGGATGACTTCGGGCATGGGTGTGTTTGTCGCAACCCGCGGGAGCACCTCTCCTCTATGCATCATATGTTCGACGCGCAGGAGTTTTGTTCCCAGGCGGCCGGCGGGATGGAGATTGGCGAAATCCTGGGGTTGGAAGCCGCGGCGTTCCAGTAGGGAAACGGCCAGGGCATCGCCGACCGCCATGGCTACGGTAGTGCTGGCGGTGGGCGCGAGGTTTAGGGAACAGGCTTCTTCTCGGACGCTGACGTCGACAGTTACGTCGCTGGCTTTGGCGAGAGTGGATTGAATATTGCCGGTGAGGGCGACTAGCGGGGCTTCGAGGCGTTTCAGGGCTTCGAGGAGGCGGATGATTTCATCGCTTTCGCCGCCGTAGGATACCGCGAGGACGGAGTCGCCGCGAGTTAGCATGCCGAGATCGCCGTGTAGAGCGTCGGCGGGATGAAGGAAGAAGGACGGAGTGCCGGTGCTTGAGAGCGTGGCGGAGATTTTTCGGCCGACCAGTCCGGATTTCCCCATACCCGTGACTACTACGCGGCCCTTACAGGCGAAGAGGATGTCGACGGCTTTTTCAAAAGAAGAATCCAGGCGTGCGAAGACCTCCAGGATGGCCCGCGCTTCGATTTCCAGTACGCGGCGCGCGGTGTCGAGACTCAAGAGGCACCGCGTCGGTATTTTATGATCGTTGCGTTCAAAGGACTTACAAGCTCCCCACTGCGAGTACTTGTGGATCTTGTGAGTGTGGCATCCAAGGTGGGCAAGTTCACCGCCGGAGGGCGCGGAGCATTCATTGGACGCTCCAGCGGCGGACAACTGTCGAGAGTTCTTTGAGGCGCTTCAGGAGAGCAGGGAGTTGCGAGAGGGGGAGAGCGTTCGGGCCGTCGGAGAGGGCTTCGGCGGGGTTGTCATGGGTCTCGAGGAAGATGCCGTCGACGCCTGCGGCTACGCCAGCGCGGGCTAGCGGCTCGATGAATTCGGGTTGACCGCCGCTCGAGTGGCCTTGGCCGCCGGGGAGTTGGACGGAGTGGGTTACGTCGAAGACGACCGGATAGCCGAGCTTTTGGAGGATAGGGAAGGAGCGCATATCGACAACCAGGTTCTGGTAGCCGAAGGTCGCGCCGCGCTCGGTGAGGATGATGTCCTTGTTGCCGGTGCTGGCAATTTTTTCAACTACATTGGCCATGTCCCACGGGGAGACGAACTGGGGCTTTTTTACGTTGACGACACGGCCGGTTTTGGCGGCAGCGAGGAGCAGATCGGTTTGGCGGGCGAGGAACGCTGGAATCTGCAGTACGTCGCAAACTTCGGCGGCGACCTGAGCATGGGATGGCTCGTGAATGTCGGTGAGGATCGGGAGCTTCAAATCGGATTTGATTTTGCCGAGAATGCGCAGGCCTTCGGTAAGGCCGGGGCCGCGGAAGGCCTTCACGGAGGATCGGTTGGCCTTGTCGTAGGAAGCCTTGAAAATGTAGGGCACGCCGCAGTCGGAGGCAATTTTGGCAACTTTTTCAGCCATTTTGCGGGCGTGGGATTCGTTTTCAATGACGCAGGGTCCGGCTATCAGGAAAAGCGGGTTGCCGGTTCCGAGGCGCAGCGAGCCGAGAGCAATGTCGTGTGCGGGGATCATCGAAGTTATCGAAGATAGCATACACGCGGGTTTGATTTGGAGAATTGCTCGACGGCCGTCGCAGGGGCAGTCCCAGATTATCGAGAGTTACGGTTGGCCACTACTCGTCGTGTGCTTACGGACGGCACAAGTTGGAAATATCCTTGCCGTTGTCAAGCTTACCGCCTGACGATGCGCAAATCTGAACCAAAGTGGGTTTACACCCCTCCTGGTCGTCCATCTTCGCGGGAATCGAAGTCGGTCTGTTATTTTGCTTGTCTTTAGCCTGCCAAAACAGCACGGTATCGCATTTTGTCTTAGCGCGCTCCCGTATGGATGGCATCAAGGCAGTCGCTTGCTGTGCGTATACCCAAGAGGCTACTTTGTTGCCCACCTTCACTCCGCTCTCGCTGACGACGTAAACAGCTGCGGGACCTGAGCTAAATCCAGTTCGGCTCCGACACGTTAGCTGTGCGTTTAGGAAGCAAATGTCCTCCCCGCCCGTTGAGTTAACCTTGGAATTGCCGCAGACGAGCGGGCCGAGAACTCGAAGTAAGCCTTCCGAATTAATCTCGTAGTGGTAGCGATCGCCGTAAACACACGGCGTATTCATAACCATAATGCCAGCTGCATGACCGGCGAAAGCACCGTCGTGAACATCTACAGTGTCCGCGGTTATGGGTATGCCGGGATAGCCAGTGCCCGGCCAAAGTGAAAACAGGAGAACGCCTGTAAGGAACGCGGCTTTGGACATGAAAATCCTCCTTGGCGAATTAACAACCCCCGCGAGAAAGCTAGGAATTGGGCCGTCGATTTTGAATGTAAATCGTCTAAGACGATTTTATGCTGCTTACCGTAGAAACCGCCCGTTCCAAGCGGAAACAGCACTTAAGAATCAATATGCAATTGTCGGCTCATCCCGCCTCGAGCGAAGGGCTGCTGCAATTTTGCAAACTCTTCGTACGATGGATTCACAGGGTCGATGTAACACGCGTGAAACAAATGGCCAAGTCTCAATCAGTGCACGTGGTCTATCAGGAATGACGCGCTGAAGAACAATGACCCCGGTTTGCCGGCCGACAATGAGCAGCCCCATCGCGTCCACCCGTCTCAAGTTCCGGGTGGCCCGCCGCACAGCTGGTTCAGGGGAGTGGAACCATGGCAGGTGGTCGATTATGGGACGAACCGTCTCGGATTCGTTCAGAAGCAGTTCGTCACCGGCAACGCTCCTGCCGTAAGTTCAGGCCTGACATGCATCTCCCGGCAGACCCATATGGAAAGGGACGTGCTCATATCGTATTCCGATAAGAGAGGCCGAATGGGTGAGGAACGGACCGATCTCCTGCGTGGCACGTTGGACCTGCTGATCCTAAAAGCGCTGGCACTGGAACCATTGCACGGAGTTGCTGTGTCCCGACGCATCACGCAGATTACTGCCGGTGCCTTTCGAGTGAGTTTTGGCTCGCTCTTTCCCGCTCTGCACCGCATGGAAGAAAAGGGTTGGGTCCAAGCCGAATGGCGCGCCTCGGAAAACAATCGCCGGGCCAAGTACTACTGCCTGACTTCCCCGGGCCGCGCACAGCTCAGGGCCGAGGAACGGGATTGGAGTCAGGTCGTCAAGATCATGACGGCGGCGATCGAATCCGCCTGAGTTCGGATGGGAGGCGTCATGCCAGGCCGAATTGCCAGTTTTTTCCGAAACCTTCTGCAGAAACGCGCGATCGAGCAGGCACTGGATGATGAGTTGAAATCTGCCGTGGAACTGCTGACCCAGGAGAAAATGAAGCAGGGGCTTTCCCATCCAGAAGCCCGTAGGCACGCGCTGATCGAACTTGGCGGCGTCGAGCAAGTTAAGGAAAAAGTGCGCGCCATTCGTTCGGGTGTATTGCTCGAGATCTTCGGCCAAGACCTGCGCTACACCCTGCGCATGTTGCGCAAATCTCCCGGGTTCACTGCCTTGGCTGTCCTCACGCTTGCCCTCGGAATTGGCGCGACGACTGCCATGTTCAGTGTCGTGGACGGCGTGCTGCTCAGGCCTCTGCCCTATACGCAGCCGGACAGACTCGTCGAAGTAGGGCTCGATCTTCCTGGCATCGACCAGTTCAACTGGCCTTTAAGTCCAGCGGATTACTTTACCTTTCGAGAGCAGAGCCGCACTTTCGAGGACATCGGTCTCTACTATACGGGGTTCGGGGCTGCGCTCTACTCGGCCGACGTCACCGGCCTCGGACAACCTGAACACGTGCCGGCTCTTGGCGTGACCGATGGGGTGCTCCCTATTCTGGGAGTCACACCTCTATTGGGGCGTTCCTTCACGCGGGCGGATGATGAGCCGGGCAGCCCGGACACAGTGATGATCACCTATGGCTACTGGCGTAGCAAATTCGGCGCCGACGGTTCAGTGATCGGGAAAACGATCGAGCTGGATGGCAAGCCCAACACGATCATTGGCGTGTTACCAGAACGCTTTCACTTCCTGGACATGGCCAGTCTCGGCATACTGCTGCCTCTCAGGCCTCGAACGCAGCGAGGCTATAACTACTTTGCGGTTGCCCGGCTCAAGCCAGGAGTGACGCTCGAGGAAGCCAGTGCGGACGTGGCGCGGATGATACCAATGGAAATAGAAGGCGATCCCGCGGCGGAAGCGCAGCTGGGCCTGAAGAAGTGGTTCAAAGAATCGCGGATAGCGCCGAATCTGCAGCCGCTGAAGCAGTACATCATAGGCGATGTCGACAAGGTCCTTTGGATTTTGATGGGCGGGATAGGCCTGGTACTGCTGATCGCCTGTGCAAACGTGGCCAACCTTCTTCTGGTCAAAGTTCAAGGGCGAGAACAGGAATTGGCTATTCGAGCGGCTTTGGGCGGCAGCCCCGGGCGTATCGCTGGCGGTTTGTTGCTTGAAAGCCTCGTACTGGCGGTGATTGGCGGTGCGCTCGGCTTGCTGTTTGCCTATGGTGGCTTGCGGGTCCTGATCGCATTGGCACCGAGCGATTTGCCCCGGCTTACGGACATCGGCATCGACGGGCTCGTCTTGCTCTTTGCCCTGGGCGTCACGATCGTGGCAGGTCTCTTGTTCGGCTTGATGCTGTCTCTCAGATATGCTGGTGTTCGCGTGGGGACGGGATGGCGCGAGACGGGCCGCTTTGTCAGCGCCAGCCGGGAGCGCCATCGGGCGCGCAGCGCGCTTGTAGTCATCCAGGTAGGTCTGGCTCTTGTTTTGCTCGTGAGCTCGGGACTCATGATCCGCACGTTCCACGCCTTGATCCAGGTTCAGCCCGGATTCTCTGCTCCAGCCGAAGTCGAAACCTTCCATGTCCATTTTCCCCAGGAAATGACCAAGGCTCCCGAGCGGCTGGTTCGTATGGATCAGGCGATTCTGGAACATATCGAAGCGATCCCTGGCGTCTCTTCTGCCGATTTCAGTGGGGCCGTGCCGATGGATGCCGGCGCCGAGAGTGATCCCGTGCTCATAAAGGATCACATGCTCGAGGGGCAGCTGCCGCCGGCTCGCAAGAGCTTCTGGATTTCGCCAGGATTTTTCAGGACCATGGGCATTCCCATTGTAGCGGGGCGCGATTTAACCTGGGACGACGTATTGAACAGGCGCCCTGTGGCTATTGTGTCGGAGAACCTCGCGCGTGAGTACTGGCATAATCCGTGGGATGCACTTGGGAAACAAATTGGCGGAAGCCCCAAGGCCTGGCGGCAGATTGTGGGCGTCGTGGGGAACGTCTACGATGACGGGACCAGCCAGAAAGCTCCAACGACGGTTTATTGGCCGATAACGGACGCCGATGTTTTTCTAGTCGGCCCGGCTTTCGCAATTCGCAGCGCACGCGCTGGTTCTGAGAGCTTTATGAGCGAGGTCCGGCAAGCCGTTTGGTCTGTGGACCCCGATCTCGCGCTCTCGGCAGTCCGTACGCTCGACTATTACTATAGGAACTCGATGGCGCGTGTTTCTTTCATGCTGGTCATGCTATCTCTGGCAGGCGGAATGGCTCTCTTGCTTGGAGCCATCGGGCTGTATGGCGTCATTGGCTATTCGGTGTCACAGCGCACCCACGAAATCGGGATTCGCATGGCCCTCGGCGGGCAGAGAGAAGACATTCTTCGATTGATCCTGGGGTACGCAGCGAAGCTCACTTTACTCGGTGTTGCGATCGGCGTTGCTGCGGCGTTTGGTCTCTCGCGTTTCCTGGCTAGCCTGCTCTACGGCGTGAAACCAACCGATCCGCTGACGTTCCTCGGCGTAACAATCATGCTCGTCCTGGTCACACTCATGGCCTGCTACATCCCTGCACGCCGCGCGATGCGCGTCGATCCTATGGTTGCCCTGAAATACGATTAATTCGCAACGGTTATTCGCTTAGGCCTCGTCCGAGACCCATTGGGCGAATGGATCGTCCGCACCTCGGCGGAATGGCGTCGCGCGACCGCCGATCATCGGACTACGCTACCTTGTTCGCTCCCACTCCGAAACTCAACCGTTTCATCAGAACTTTCCGTGCTCTCTCGGATGGTGAATAACGGACACGAATGTCCCGGTGTCATAGGTTGCGGAACTCCACGGCACGCTTAAAACAAAATCGGCGAAGTCGCCACAACCCGCAAAGCTGACCGTAAACGTCGCGCTGGCGGTGCCTCCCACCGCGAGGTCACCCAGCACGATGGGATAACCGCTCGGCGGCGTGACCACCGGCCTGCAATGCTCGCCCGCAAACTGCTGGAGCGCAAATCCGTTGATCTGCGTCGCGTAAGCGATGCCCACCTCGCCGTTCGTTGCGGTGACGGTCAACACGCGCGTATCGTGCGGCTTGCCTCTCTCATCGGAGATCGAAAAAGACAGTCCGTATCCCGGTAACTGTGTCGGATCAACGATTCCCCAGTAAGCGGGTTTGGCTTGCAACTCGGTATCGAAGGGGAGCGGCGCATCCAGCCGGTCGATCGGGAAACTATCGAGCCAGGTGTCGTCGTCCGCGATACCCCAGAAGGTGAGAGCGCTGATCTTGCCCCGCAACCGGCGCAGCGCATCGAAGTATTGCTTGTAGAGCCAGCCCTGCTCCGCAATCAGCATTGGCGGCACGGTTGGCGCATAGTTCGACGTGTTGTCGCCGGCGTTGTAGACGCTGACGTCCATCTCGGTAATTTGCTGATCGAGGTCCCGGAAATTCTCGTGAATCGTGTCGATCGCCTGAACCATCGCGGTTGCGGACGGATAGTTGATATCGTTATGCATCTCGTGGCCGACGCCATCCAGTGGAATACCGCGCTGGCGTAGATCGCGAACGACACGAACCAGACATGCCAGCCGGTCCGGATCGGTCGTGCTGTAGTCGTTGATGAACAGCTCCGTTCCGGAAGGCGCGTACTGTCTGGCCGCCTCGAGCGCGATATCGATGTATCCCTTGCCAAGCACCTGGTAGAAGGGCCCGTGATACAGGCAGTCAGGTTGTGTGGGATCGATCGGTTCGTTCACCACATCCCAGGCATACACGGCTGTGCCGAAATGCTGCACCTCGTTTTGTATATGCTCCTGGATGTTCGCGGTTACCGTAGCCTGATTGGCGGCGGAATTCGTGCCGTCTCCTGCGGCATACGAGGGAGTCTGTTCGCCAGTCGACCAAACCAGGTTGTGCCCGCGCACATGCATCTCGTTGCATACCGCCAGGCCCACTTCGCTGTCGGCGTTTTCGTACGTGTAGGTGCCCTTGGTGGCTTCGACCGAACCCCACTTCATATCGTTCCCGGAAGTGATGCTGTCAAAGTGCTTCGTCAAGAGCTGCGCGTGCGGCCCTGAAAGGTCCGTCAAATCAACCGCTGCGCCGACGCGGAAGAACGGAGCGAGAGTCTCGAAAATCGAAGCAAGGTTGGGCTGGATGGTTGGCGGCGGAACGTAGGTAAGCTGGAAGTCGTCCACATAGAACGACACCAGATCGTTGCCCGAAGCCGGAACAGTCTGCAAATAGAGATAGGCAGCCCCCGGATCGTAGTTGTTGGACATGTTGTAGCGCATCACGCTGATCTGGTGCCAGGTCCCATCTGCGGGAATGGTCACCCCGGGGTAAGCCGTCATGCTCGGATAGCTGGGGTTGCCATCGAGCGTAGCCTGCAAGCTCATGTTCAGGATGTGATTCGAGCCGTCCGTCGGCGTCAGCATCACCCACACGCTGGCGTTATACACCGACCCGTTGTACATCTTGTCGCTGACATTGATTTGCGGGCCGTCGTAATTGGCGACGCGCCCGGTGACGAGGAGGCTGTGCGTGCCGCTGTGGGCCGCGGCCGTCGTATTGGTCAGCGTGGAACTGCCCGTGCGCGAAGTCCACCCATCCAGACCGCCATCTTCGAAGGTCGTGCTGATCCCGCTGTTGTCCTGCTGACTCGGACTTGGCGGTGCCGGCGAGAGCTGCCCGATGGTCACGTCATCAATATAGAAAGAATCCGTCGCACTGCTCGACTGTATATATAGGACGAGACTTGACGGCGGACCAGGCAAATTGCTGAAGCTGAGCGTGCCCTCTACCTTGGTCCACGCGGTGCTCGAGAGCGGTGCGGACGTCGCCAGATTGCTGTAGGAACCCGAGGTGTTCGCGCAGTTCGTTGTCTTGGTCGAAAGCGTCGCCGTTGGATTGCTGCTGTCCGGCGCTGCCAGCAACACGTAGGCCGTAATCTGGTACGTCGCGCCTGCTACCACGTTGTTTATGCTCAGCAGGTTTAGGCTCGGCCCCATGTAACCTGCGGTGCGGTTCGAAACCAGAAGACTGCGCGCGTCGCCATTCGGGTCGACGATTGGCGGAACGCTGTTGGCCAGCGATGCCGAACCAAACGGCGTCCAGCCATCCACGCCGCCATCCGAGAAAGTGTACGTGGCTACCGGCGTTCCGCCCGGCGGCGGCGCGGTCTCAGTAATCACCACCTCGTCCAAATAAAACGATTGCGCCGTCGTCGCTCCCACCAGCTGCGCGTAAAGCACGAGTCCCGTTTCCGTGGTACTGACCGTATAGCTCCCCCCAATTTGCGCCCATCCGGAACCCGACACCGGCACTTGGTAGGTTCCAATGGTGTCGTAGCAGGTCCCGCCGGAGCAGCCCGGATCGCTGCGCTTTATCGTGAAGTTCGCGTTCGTCGCCGCTTCGCCGCTCGTGAGCATCACATATCCGGTGATCGTGTAGGTTGCTCCCGCCTGCAGCACGCCATTCAGCGAAATCGATGGCCCTCCCGCACCGCTTGCGCTGGTCGTAGTCAGCAGGCTGTACGATCCGGAATACGCCGCGGCATTAGTTGCCAAGGGTGTCGTGGCGCCATTGAAGGATGTCCAGCCATCGGCCGTTGCGTCCTCGTAGCTGTACGTCGCCACCGTTTGCGCGCTCGCGCTTCTGGCCCCCAGGAGCGTGAAAATAAAAATCAGAAAAGCGATACGCGCGATTTGATTTCGAAATACTACCGGCGACAGCTTTTGAGAGGACGGGAGCATGGCGAGTCTCCTTTACAAACACGATGGCCTCAAACGCCTTATCGTGTACGTTAACGACAGTTGGAAAGTTTAATACATCGTTTGTTTACGTCCGGGGAACCTACAGCCAGGAAAGACAGTCTTAAGCTACACCTCTCGCGTGGGTGCGTGTCAAGCAGCTTTTTTTTCCTAGAGCTCTCATGGACTGTCCGCCCCGCGTTCCGCGGCTGTCAGCGTTCTACATCCTGCGCGGCGCTACAGAGAGCGCAGCATGCTGCGTCGCTACAAGGCCGGGGCTAGGCGTTAGCGTGGGGAGCTATGGCTGCGGCTTGCACGCGAGGAGCTTCCGCGGCAGGGCGCGAGCGTTGTTTTTTGTGTTCGAGGGCGGCGCCGATAAAGGCGGCGAAGAGCGGGTGCGGCTCGAGGGGCTTGGATTTGAATTCGGGGTGGAACTGGCAGCCGAGGAACCAGGGGTGTTCGGGCGCTTCGATGATCTCGACGTAGTTTTCGTCCGGAGTGCGGCCGGTGATGCGAAGGCCTGCGCCCGTCAGAGTCTTTTCGTAGTCGCGATTGAATTCGTAGCGATGGCGGTGGCGCTCGCTGATTTCTGTTTTGCCGTAGGCTTTGGCGGCGAAGGAGCCGGGTTCGAGTTTGCAGGGCCACGCGCCGAGGCGCATGGTGCCGCCCATTTCGTCGACGCCCAAGAGTTCGCGGAGTTTATAGATCACACGGTGCGGGGCTTGGGGATCGCACTCGGTGGTGTCGGCTTGCTTCAGGCCGGCAACGTCGCGGGCATATTCCACCGTCGCGCATTGCATACCGAGGCATATACCGAAATAGGGGATCTTGCTTTCGCGGGCGAATTGAATGGTGTTGATCATGCCCTGGATACCGCGTTTGCCGAAGCCGCCAGGGACGAGGATGCCGTCATAGCCACGCAGGCGGGCGGCGGCAGTTTCCGGGGAATCGATTTCTTCGGCTTCGATCCATTCGAGTACGGTTTTTTGATTGTGAGCGAGGCCGCCATGAAGGAGAGCTTCGCGGAGGCTTTTGTAGGCGTCTTCGAGCTGGACGTACTTGCCGACGACGGCGATGCGAATTTCGCCGGCGGGATTGTGCATACGGTAGACCAGGTCGAGCCAGGGGCGCATGTCCGAAGGCCGGTCTTCCAGTTTCAATTGACGAAGAATCTGCGCGTCGAGGCCTTCACGGCTGAGTTCTACCGGAACGGCGTAAATCGTGTCGACGTCTTCCATGGAAATGACGCAGGCTTCGGCGACGTTGCAGAAGAGGGCGATTTTTTTCTTGAGCTCGGCGGGAATGTGGCGATCGCTGCGGCAGAGCAAAATGTCGGGCTGGATGCCGATGCCGAGCATTTCCTTGACGCTGTGCTGCGTGGGCTTGGTTTTAAGTTCGCCGGCGGCGGCGATGAAGGGAACCAGCGTGACGTGAACGAAGAGCGTGTTTTCCGCGCCGAGTTCGAGGCGCATCTGGCGGATAGCTTCCAGGAAGGGAAGCGACTCGATGTCGCCGACCGTGCCGCCGATTTCGACGATGACTACGTCGACCTCATCGGAGACTTTTTTAATGGTGGCTTTGATTTCGTCGGTGACGTGGGGGATGACCTGAACGGTTTTGCCGAGGTAGTCGCCGCGGCGTTCTTTGGTCAAGATGGTTTCGTAGATTCGGCCGGTGGTCCAGTTGTTGTCGCGGGAAAGCTTCGCGTGGGTAAAGCGCTCGTAGTGGCCAAGATCGAGGTCGGTTTCCGCGCCGTCTTCCGTCACAAAAACTTCACCATGCTGAAATGGGCTCATCGTGCCGGGATCGACGTTCAGGTACGGATCGCATTTCTGAAGTGTGACTTTGAAACCGCGACTTTCGAGGAGACAACCGATGGAGGAAGCTGCAACTCCCTTTCCAAGTGAGGAAACAACACCGCCGGTAACAAAAATATATTTTGGCGCCATCCATGCAGCCCGCGTTTGGGATTTCCCAGTGCGCGAGCTTATCAGCCCTCCACAGGAGTGACGTACGCATAATTATCATCGGAATGCGCGCGGCTGTCAAATCGAAGAATTAATTCAGGGAACTTCGAATTTCAAATTGGGGAACTAGTAAAAAAGGAAGTGTGAAGAGCAGCCAAGGGTTGAAAAATTATGTGTGCCGCGAAACTTTTCCGGGGGAAGCGGGTTTGATTTTGCCGGGGGCAGTCTCTGCGCTTTCGGAGCAGGCCGCGAACGAATGTGTTATCGATTTGAACAAAATGTTCGGCTGCGGAAACCGTTTGCAGTGTTGTAATCATCAAAGCAGTGGTACATCTGCGTAGAGCCGCGAAGTGAAGGCGGCAACGCAATCCTGAGGGATTTCGCTGAGTCTCTCGAACGTGGAAGGGGTCATGAAATTGAATATGCGAATGTGCTTGAGCAGTGCTGTATTTCTGGGCGCTCTAGTCTTGGTAGCTTATGCAGGGGCACAGCAGCAAACGACAGCTGCGCAAGCCAATCTAACTACTTACGATATGAGCCGTGAAATGACCCTTGCCGGCAAGGTCATTTCGTACACCGCGGAATCAAGTGCGCCGCCGGTCGGCGCGCATGTGAGCCTTCAGACCGTCAACGGCCCCGTCGACGTGCATCTGGGGAGCGCTAAACTTCTCGAGCAAAACCACATGACGCTCGCGGCGGGAGACTCCGTCCATGTCACCGGCGAAGTGATCTACTTTGGGCAAATCAGCACGTTTGCCGCGCGCATCATTGAAAATGGATCGCAATCGGTGACCGTGCGAAACACGAAGGGGCAGTTGCTGCAAATGCCTGGGGTGCATGCTCCGAGAGGTGTGCGATGAAGCGCTTCCTGCTCGCAGTCGCGGCTGTGGCTGTTGTTTGGGTGACGGGTTGCAGCGGTGGTGGTTCTACGACCACTCCTCCTCCTCCTCCGGTGGGTTTCACCAACGCCAGCTTGAAGGGCACTTACGTTTTCTCGATGACCGGTACGATGTTCGACCCCGCAATCCAGGCGGTGGACAACTTTTCCCGGGTCGGCGTATTTTCTGCCGACGGCGGGGGGAGCATCTTGACTGGCGGGTTGGAAGACTCCTACCAATCCGGCGAGGATAATCCTTTTGACATTACCGGAGGCAGTTATACCGTCAATGCCGACGGCCGTGGAACTCTGAGTCTCACTACCCCCGGCGGGACGGTCCAGTACAGCATCTCTCTGGTTTCCTCCACCAACGGTTATCTGGTGGACGTGGTTGCGGGCAGCAGTACCACCTCTGATACCGAGACGGCGAGCGGCAGCTTCCAGTTGCAAACAGCGACGGCAATAGCCACGGGCACCTACGTGTTCGATTTTTCGGGGATTTCTCCTGTATCGGGGAACGCCATTTCGACTGTTGGTGACTTTATTCCCAGCGCTGCCGGGAGCGGTATCTTCTCGAGCGGGAGCTTCGAGGACATCAATGACGGCGGCACGCTTACTACCAAGGCCCTGATCTCCGGGAGCTATGGACCTGATACTTCTGGGACCGGTAGGGGTACGGCGACAATCAACAATTTGAGCTACGTCTACTACGTCATCGATAGCCAGCATGTACAATTTATGCAGACAAATCTGGATTCGACGAGCGGGGGGACTACTCTAGGCGAAGCTGTTGCTCAACAGGCAGGCACCCCGACGCAAACTAGTTCGTTCAACAACAGCAGCTTTGTTTTTGTCGTGGGAGGCTCCAGCACCACCAATCAGGCGCCGCACACGCGCGGAGTACGGCTTACCGCTAGCGGGGGAGCGCTTTCGGCCATCGTTTTGGACGACAACAATGCAGGAGTCGTGACCACCATACCGTCGACGGGCGTTCTCAGCAACGGGACTGTGGCGCTGGACGGTGACGGCTCAGGCCGTGGCACCTTCACATTTACCCAGAACGCTTCAAATACTTTTACCTTCGTATTCTATCTGAGCTCCGCAACCCAGGGCGTCATTCAGGACGTCAGTCTTGTCCAATTCAACGGAGGCCCTATACCTGACGAAGTCGCGGATGGTGCGCTCTTAGCGCAAACGGGAGCTCCATTTTCTTCCAGCAGCCTGTCGACGAACTACGCGTTTAGTTCTAGCGGCGTAAGCTCGAGTGAAGAGGATTTCGTAGGCCAGTTCGCGCCTGCCAGCGCTAGTCCCAACGGGCATGTTGACTTCAACGAATTCGGTTCGGGCTCGCTGTTCTTCAATAATCCTTTCAACGGAGTCATTACCGTTGGTGGTGACGGCACTGGCAGCACCGGCACGCACAGCACTTTCGTCGCCACCATCAACGGCACTCCTCAGACGGTCATCAACTACTTCGCCTACATTGCCAACCCCAGCACGATTCTACTCATGAGCGGGCAGAGTCAAACTCGAATCGCCGCCGGCGTGTTAACCGCGCAAACGCCATAGCGCGCCATCCATTCACGCAGGACGCCGCCCGGTAAAAGTTCACTGGGCGGTTTTATTTTTGGAGGAGTTTTTCAACGCGCGCGACGTCTTCGGGAACGTCCACGCTTACGGCGTCGTGCTCGACTTCGGCGACGCGGATCTTCCAGCCATTTTCGAGCCAGCGGAGCTGCTCGAGCTGTTCGATGCGCTCGAGTTCGCCCTGGGGCAAGGTGGGATATTCGAGCAGGGCATCGCGCTGGAAGACGTAGAGGCCGAGATGCTTGAGGTGGCGGACCTGCATTTTGCTGGCGGTATCGCGCACCCAGGGAATCGGCGCGCGAGAGAAATAGAGACCGTTGTTGTCGAAATCGAGGACGGTTTTTACGACGTTGGGGTCCATGATGTCGGCCGGGCTCTTGATCGGGGTGGCGACCGTGGCGATCGAGGCGGCGGGCTCTTCGAGAAGGGCATCGATCGCGCTGTCGACGGCCGCAGGATCGAGCAGGGGCTCATCTCCCTGCACATTCACGAAGACGTCGCCCTTTTCGTGGGCGGCGACTTCCGCCACACGTTCCGTGCCGGTACGGTGGTCGCGGCGTGTCATGCGGGCGTCACCGCCGAAGCTCTCGACGGCTTTGAGGATGCGATCATCGTCGGTGGCAACAATGACACGGGCGGCACGAGTGGCGAGCTTGGCTCGTTCGTAAACTCGCTGGATCATGGGCTGGCCCGCCAGCGGAACGAGGGGCTTGCCCGGAAGACGCGTAGCCCCGTAACGCGCGGGAATGACGATGACGACGTGTGGGTTGGCCTGGCTCATGCGATTGAGTCTCGCACATTCGGGAATATTTGGGCAGCCTCTACAGTCTCTTACCGATAGCCAAGCCTCTCTAGCTGCGCGGTACCATCGTTGCGCTGCGGTCCTGACATAACGCGAGCGCCGGCACGGAGCTGGCTCGAGCAATGCCGGTAGCTGAATGAGTTCCGCTACCGGATTTGCCTTGTCTTCGCTTGGGCGAGTGGTAGAATCGCAAATAGACCGAGCCGCGCGGCCGTTTCGGGTGACCGGAACGATGGGGGTGCCGTGAAACGCGATGGACATGGGTTTCGCGTTTTTATTCTTTCTGTTTTAGTGCTGTTACTTGCCTGCCTTGCCGTATCCCGTACGGCGATTCTCGCTGCGCCCCAAACACAAGTTCCTGCCGAAGATCCCAAGCAAAACGAGAAAAAGCCCCAGGACGACGTGAAGAAAAACACGCCAGGGCAAGTGCTCAAGCCCGGGCGATCACTGAAGATGGACGTGGATCTCGCGCTGGTGAACGTCACCGTCACCGATCCTTACAATCGATTGGTCACGGGCCTCGAGATGGAAAATTTTCGCGTATTTGAAGACAACGTCGAGCAGGAAGTGGTGACGTTTTCCGCCGAAGACGTGCCCATCTCGATCGGCGTGATTTTCGACTTCAGCGGCAGCATGGCCAACAAAGTCGGCAAAGCGCGCGAAGCCGCCGTGCAGTTCTTCAAGACCGCCAATCCGCAGGATGAGTTCTTCCTGGTAAGCTTCAACGAACGCGCGGAGCTGACCAGTGCCTTCACGAACAGCGTGGAAGACCTGCAGAGCAGTCTGATGCTGACCTCCGCGAAAGGCCGCACGGCGCTGCTGGATGCGATCTATCTCGGGCTGAGCCAGATGAGGGGTGCTCACAACGGCAAACGCGCCTTGCTCATCCTATCGGATGGAGGAGATAATCATAGTCGCTACAATGAAACGGATATCAAGCGCCTGGTGAAGGAAGCAGACACCCAGCTCTATGCAGTCGGCATCTTTGATGCGCTTGGTTATCGCAACCGCACGCCGGAAGAACTGAACGGTCCGTCGTTGCTTTCGGAAATTACGGAGATGACGGGGGGGCGGGTATTTTCCGTCGAGAAACTGGAAGACCTTCCGGATATCGCCTCAAAAATTGGCATGGAGCTGCGAAATCAATATGTCCTGGGATATCGGCCGAGCAACAAGGCCCACGATGCACGCTGGCGAAAAATCAAAATCAGGCTTCGAGCTCCGAAGGGA